>Ga0157364_1000403_pt1 | contig 28270 bp, 27 predicted proteins | sample AttsexASBM2_FD_111476 | JGI IMG/M metagenome (GOLD analysis project Ga0157364, IMG submission 111476) | Fungus gardens microbial communities from leaf cutter ant in Ribeirão Preto, State of São Paulo, Brazil - Atta sexdens ASBM2 | ecosystem: Host-associated > Fungi > Mycelium > Unclassified ... | reverse complement strand
GGGGGGGCGCTCCTTCGGCAGGCGCAACAACGTTACCCTGATCTCGATGGAATCTTTTGTACTAATGATGACTTAGCGATTGGTGCAATGTTCGAGTGTCAACGTCAAGCGGTTATTGTTCCTCAACAAATCGCCATAGCTGGCTTTCATGGACATGACATCACTGAAAATGTTTCCCCGACATTAGCGACTGTTGTCACTCCTCGTAAAAAAATGGGCAAAATTGCCGCCGAAATGCTGTTAAATCGTCTTGCGGGGAAAGGGTGTGAATCTCCCTGTATCGATTTAGGGTTCTCAGTGCGAAGGGGTGGCAGTATTTAATCATTTTTATGATTCAGTTCACATTTTAGGCCTTTTATTAACGAATAGATTGCGCTTCAACCCACAAGCTATAACAATGGTTATTAAATTGTTATCGGTAACATTGTGAATGACTAAGGTTGGAGCAGTTATGACAGAAGCCTCTTCTCAACATTATGTGTTTGTCCTGATGGGTGTCTCAGGCAGCGGAAAATCAGTAGTCGCTAATCAAGTCTCACAAAAGCTACAAACAGCTTTTCTCGATGGTGATTTTTTACACCCACGCGCCAATATACTTAAAATGGCAGAGGGAGAGCCTCTGAATGATCAGGATCGAGCGCCGTGGTTACAGGCGATCAATGATGCCGCATTCGCGATGCAGCGTACGCAAAAAGTCTCTATCATCGTCTGTTCTTCGTTGAAGAAAAGCTATCGCGATATCCTGCGTAAAGGTAATAGAAACCTTAAATTTATCTATTTAAAGGGCGATTTCGATACTATCGAACAGCGCTTAAAAGCCCGTAAAGGTCATTTCTTTAAAACTAATATGCTGGTGACACAATTTGATACCTTAGAAGAGCCTAACGGTTCAGAGTCTGATGTATTAGTCGTTGATATTAGCCACTCTCTTGAAGATGTGATTGCTGAGACAGTCGCAACGATAAAAAATAATATTCAATAAGGTCGATCCATGAGCACGGCAACACTTGTTTTAACCGCGGCAGGATCGGTCATACTGCTGCTATTTTTAGTGATGAAGGCGCGGATGCATGCGTTTGTTGCCCTGATGTTAGTCTCAGTCGGGGCGGGAATTTTTTCAGGGATGCCGCTAGATAAAATTACTGAGACTATGCAAAAAGGCATGGGGGGAACCCTGGGGTTCTTAGCCGTAGTGGTTGCGTTAGGTGCAATGTTTGGCAAAATTCTCCATGAAACTGGCGCGGTTGACCAAATTGCAATTCGTATGCTGAAAACCTTTGGTGAAAAGCGCTCGCATTTTGCCATGGGTGCCGCGGGCTTTATCTGTGCCTTACCGTTATTTTTTGAAGTGGCGATTGTATTACTGATAAGCATAGCCTTCGCTGTAGCCCGTCGCACTAATGATAATATGGTGAAACTGGTTATTCCTCTCTTTGCAGGAGTTGCCGCCGCTGCCGCCTTTGTTTTACCCGGTCCGGCACCGATGTTATTGGCTTCTCAAATGCATGCGGATTTTGGTTGGATGATCTTACTCGGTCTATGTGCTGCTATTCCTGGAATGCTAATCGCAGGTCCGCTGTTCGGTAATTTTATTTCCAAGCGTGTACAATTTGCTACCCCCGCGGCAGATAGTTTTCCTGAAGTTGCTAAAGATAAATTGCCTTCTTTTGGTTTCAGTCTTGCCCTCATCCTCTTTCCGTTGATCTTAGTCGGCCTGAAAACCATCGCTGCAAACTTTGTTGATAAAGGTAGCCGACTTTATGAATGCTTTGAGTTTATTGGCCATCCCTTTATTGCGATTCTCATTGCCGTATTAATTACCATCTACGGGCTAGCTTATCGGCAAGGGATGGATAAATCTCGGGTCATGGCTATCTGTGGTGAAGCATTACAGCCGGCGGGAATTATCTTGTTAGTGATTGGCGCAGGTGGGGTATTTAAGCAGGTTCTGGTTGACTCCGGAGTGGGGCCAGCCCTCGGCCATTCCTTGACGGGGTTAGGGTTACCGGTCGCGCTCTCTTGCTTCATTTTGGCTGGAGTGGTGCGTATTATTCAAGGTTCTGCAACGGTGGCCTGTTTGACTGCGGTAGGGTTGATTATGCCAGTGATCGAACCTTTGCATTACAGCGGTGCGCAACTTGCAGCCCTCTCTATCTGTATTGGTGGGGGGTCAATTATTGTTAGTCATGTCAACGATGCTGGGTTCTGGTTATTTGGCCGTTTCACCGGAGCAACTGAGGTCGAAACGTTAAAGACCTGGACTATGATGGAAACTATTCTCGGTGTTACCGGTGGAATTATCGGTATGATTGCCTTTGAGCTACTTTCCTAAAAGAGCAAGGGGTCGATATATCGACCCCTATTGTTAGAGTTTCAAGTAGGCTCTAATCCCATCTAAGAACATCTGCGTAGCAATCATTATTAATATCAGTCCCATTAACCTTTCTAGCGCATTGACCCCCTTCGAGCCGAGCAAACGTAGAAAGAGCCCTGACATCATCAAAATCGCAGCGGTAATCCCCCATGCAACAAATAAGGCAATCACCAACATACTCATGTCTCCAGGATATTGGTGTGACATAAGCATCAGCGTTGCGAGTAATGAGGGACCAGCGAGAAGTGGAATAGCTAATGGTACTAGAAAAGGTTCTTCTCCAGCAGGTAGTCCCGATGTGTTCGATTCAGGCGAAGGAAAGATCATTTTTATCGCAATCAAAAATAAAATAATACCGCCAGAAATGGAGACCGTCTCTGCCCTTAAATTTAAAAAAGCCAACATTTTTTCGCCGGTGAACAAAAATAACAACATGATCACTAGGGCTATAAGGAGCTCTCGAATAATAATGACTCGCCGGCGTTTTGGCTCAATATGCTTTAAGACCGACATGAAAATAGGCAAATTACCAAGCGGGTCCATGATCAAAATGAGTAAAACAGCGGCAGAAAAAAGTTCGGTCATAAAGGTTAGGCTTCCTTACGAGCAGTTAGTATTAGCGAGATGATAAATTAATCACCTAATATCGATTATTTTCACTTGCTAGTGCGTCCAGTTTTTGTAGAGTTTGATAGTATCACTCCCATCGTTGGGAGTGCAGACATATCCGTTTATCGGGATGTAGCATATTTATTATTACAGCAGGCACATCATGAAAAATGTAGGGTTTATCGGATGGCGTGGCATGGTCGGTTCCGTGCTGATGTCACGAATGAATGAAGAAAATGACTTTTCTGTCATTAATCCAGTCTTTTTTTCGACTTCACAACATGGTCAGCCAGCGCCGGTTTTTGCTGGACATAGCCAAGGCAGCTTGCAGGATGCTTATAATATCGATGCGCTGAAAAGCCTCGATATCATCGTGACATGTCAGGGCGGGGATTATACAAGCGATGTTTATCCGCGTTTACGACAAGCGGGCTGGCAAGGCTATTGGATTGATGCAGCGTCAACGTTACGCATGGCTGATGATGCCATCATCGTTCTTGATCCGGTAAACCAACGAGTCATTGAAGAAGGCATTAACCGTGGAGTCAAAACCTTCGTCGGCGGAAATTGTACCGTCAGCCTAATGTTAATGTCATTGGGAGGATTGTTTACCCAAAATCTGGTGGAGTGGGCCTCGGTAGCGACTTACCAAGCAGCATCGGGGGGCGGTGCTCGTCATATGCGAGAACTGCTCACGCAGATGGGGATGTTGCATAATCATGTTGCGACCTCTTTACAAGATCCCGCCTCAGCAATCTTAGATATTGAACGGAGTGTTACCGACTTTACTCGTTCAGGTACCTTGCCGACCGATAATTTTGGTGTGCCTCTCGCAGGAAGCCTAATTCCTTGGATCGATAAGCAATTACCAAACGGACAAAGTAAGGAAGAGTGGAAGGGGCAGGCAGAAACTAACAAAATTTTAGCCACCTCACAGGTTGTGCCAGTCGATGGTCTTTGTGTACGAGTTGGGGCATTGCGCTGCCATAGTCAAGCATTTACGCTTAAGCTTAAGCAAGATATTCCGCTGGCGGAAATCGAGCAACTACTGGGTGCACATAATCCTTGGGTTAAGGTCATCCCTAATGACCGAGAGTTGACGATGCGCGAATTAACACCCGCTGCGGTGACTGGGACACTCCATACTCCAGTCGGGCGGTTACGCAAACTTAATATGGGCCCTGAATATCTTTCAGCCTTTACTGTCGGTGACCAACTGCTTTGGGGAGCCGCAGAGCCTCTACGCAGAATGCTTCGACAATTAGTTGGCTAAGAAAAGGCCGGGCAAAATGCCCGGCCTTTTTAAAAGGAGGAGAGAATTACTGAATAGCAGGCGTTGCCGGTGAAGCAATATACTGCGCTAACCAATGCGCGACCTCAGCTTGTTGTTGCTCGGAAAGCCACATACCTTGTTTAGTCCTCCGCCATAGCGCATCCTCGGCAGTATGAACCCATTCGTTGTCAACAAGGTAACGCAGTTCAGCCTCATAAAAATCATGCCCAAAATTTTGTCCTAATTGCTCAAGACTCGTGACACCTTTAAGTAATTTATCCGTGTCACTGCCATAGGTTCTCGTATAGTGCCGGGCCATTTCTTGACTGATAAACGGATAACGCTTACGCAGATTTTGCGAAAACTCTTCACGGCTCCCCGTAAAGTGCCCACCGGGTAATACACACTGTTTAGTCCAAGCCGGACCGATATTAGGGTAGTATTTGGTTAATTTTTCTAACGCATGTTCCGCCAGTTTGCGATAGGTGGTAAGTTTCCCACCAAATACCGACAGTAAAGGTGCAACCCCTTGTTCATCATGAACGTCGAGCGTGTAATCTCGGGTAATAGCTTGAGGTGAGTCCGATTCATCGTCACACAGCGGACGAACCCCCGAATAACTCCACACAATATCCTGCTCACTTATTTGGTGTTTAAAATAGTGGTTATAGACATTGAGCAGATAGGCCGTTTCTTTCTCATCAATGTGTACCGCTAGAGGATCGCCTTTATACTCGACGTCAGTCGTTCCGATAATCGAGAATTCATCCATCCAAGGAATAACGAACACGATTCGATTATCTTCGTTTTGCAGAATATACGCTTGTTTCTCATCATGGACTTTAGGGACCACGATATGGCTACCTTTGATCAGCCTAATGCCATAAGGAGATTTAATTTCCAGTTGATTGTCGAAAATATCTTTAACCCAAGGGCCGGCTGCATTGACCAGTCCTTTAGCCTGCCAGCGAAGCGTTTCACCAGTATCAATATTTTCAGCTTCAACCTGCCACAGACCATTTTCGCGCCAAGCTCGAGTTACACGGGTACGGGTACGGACTTCGCCGCCTTTTTCTACCACTTGTTGGGCATTGACCACCACCATCCGTGCATCATCTACCCAGCAATCGGAATACTCAAACCCTTTAGTAATGCTGGGTTTTAGCGCTGAGTGTGAACCAAATTTAAGGCCTTGACTGGCGGGTAGGCTAGTACGTTTGCCTAAATGGTCATACATAAATAGACCCATACGGATCATCCATGCTGGTCGGAGGTGGGGCTGATGGGGAAGACGAAAACGCATAGGAAATGCTAATTGAGGGGCCATTTTTAGTAGCACTTCGCGCTCAGCCAGTGCTTCACTCACTAATCGGAATTCATAGTGTTCGAGATAGCGTAATCCACCATGAATAAGTTTCGAACTGGCAGAGGAGGTGGCACAGGCAAAATCTTTAGCTTCGAGGAGTAACACGGAAAGACCGCGTCCTGCCGCATCGACCGCGATGCCAGCCCCATTAATACCGCCTCCGATCACAATCAAGTCTTTGGTTTCCACGTGCACTCCTCGCTTATTGGCGTTCAATAATGTTCGTTTTCGAAAATATAGTAATCGAAAGCAAACATATTTGCCAATATTTAACCATTAAAAAACATAGTTGCGTGATAGAACTAACATTTAAGCGCAGGGAATTTTGGATAGCGTGGTGTTAAAGGTTAATCGCGAGCAAATTATGAGTACAATATGGGAAACCTGTATCGATTTTGAGAAGAGTTATGGACACTTACGAATGTATTGATGTAACGGCAGCGGAAAAATACTTACAGAAGGGCGCGCGCTTAGTGGATATTCGTGACCCACAAAGTTTTGAACATGCGCATATCCGCGGTGCGTTTCATTTAACCAACGGCTCACTGAATCAATTTGTGCAAGAAAGCGATTATGATCAACCTATTCTGGTGCTGTGCTATCACGGCAATAGCAGTAAGGGCGCTGCACAATATTTGATTAACCAAGGGTTTGACTACGTTTATAGTGTGGATGGTGGCTTCGATGCATGGTATGCGCATTTTCCTGAGCAAGTGGTAAAAGAAGCTTAATCTCGGCAAGAGAAAGTATTGAGGACGTTATGGTTCGAGTAACAGAATTTACCCATCCGCGTATGGCCTATGCGTTTGTTGATTACATGGCAACACAAGGTATTAAGCTGCATATTGAGCATCAGGATAACTATGTCTTATTCCTCGATGACGACCAGAAATTAGCTACCGTTCAAGCTGAACTACAAAAGTTTATTCGCGATCCTTCACATCCTCGCTATCTAGCCGCCAGTTGGCAAAGTGGCCGTGCAGGGACAAAAATTGGCTATCCGAAGGCCGATTTATGGCGGAATATTAAGGATCGGGCTGGGCCTTTAACATTGACGGTTATGGCCTTGGTGGTGGTTATTTATTTATCGCTAATATTTGTCGGGGAACAACCCTTCTTTTATTGGCTCAGCTGGCCTGCAAATAGCGAGCAAGGGCTACAAATTTGGCGGTGGGTGAGTCACATTTTTATTCACTTCAGCCTACTGCAGGTGGTTTTCAACCTCATGTGGTGGTGGTACTTGGGCGGTGTGATCGAGAAACGCTTGGGGAGTGGTAAGCTATTTGTTATTACGGTGATCTCAGCGTTGCTTTCGGGCTGGATGCAGGCGAAATTTAGCGGTATTTGGTTTGGTGGCTTGTCAGGGGTCGTCTACGCTTTAATGGGCTACAGTTGGCTACGTGGCGAAAGAGATCCTGACAGTGGTATTTATCTTGAACGGGGACTTATCGTTTTCGCATTACTTTGGCTAGCTGCAGGCTATTACGGTGTATTCGGTAATCCAATGAGTAATATGGCTTATATTGTTGGCCTCGTTATTGGGTTAGCGATGGCCTTCGTCGATAGTCAAACAGCTTTAAAAAGGCGCAAGTGAAGGACTGTCAATGAAACAGACGCAAAGACATGATGCCATTGTCGAGTTAGTGAAACGTCAGGGATACGTCAGTACTGAGGAATTGGTGGAGTTTTTTTCTGTCACGCCACAGACTATTCGCCGTGATCTTAATGATCTCGCTGAGCAGAACCTCATTCAGCGCCACCATGGTGGTGCAGCGTTGCCTTCTAGTGCTGAGAACACAGATTGGCACGATCGTAAAATGATGCACTCTAGCGCTAAAACGCGAATTGCGATGAAAGTGGCGCAGCAAATTCCAGACGGGTCGACCCTTTTCATTGATATTGGTACCACCCCAGAAGCTGTTGCCCACGCTTTGATGGATCATCATAATCTACAGGTGGTAACTAATAATCTTAATGTTGCGCAGTTGATGATGACTAAAACTGACTTTCGCGTCATTATTGCTGGCGGGACCTTACGAGCAAGTGATGGTGGCATTATTGGTGAAGCGACCATGGATTTCATTTCACAATTCCGGCTTGATTTTGGCGTTATCGGTATTAGTGGGATTGATGAAGCAGGCACCATGTTAGAGTTTGATTACCATGAAGTGCGGACGAAGCGTGCGATTATTGAAAATTCACGTAGTGTAATATTGGTCACAGATGGCTCTAAATTTGGACGCAAGGCAATGGTCAGTTTAGGGGGAATGGAAATGCTTGATTATCTCTATACCGACAAGCTTCCACCCGAACCTATTCTTGATTTACTTTCCCATCATCAGGTCAAGTTAGAGCTCTGTTAAGCAAGCTGCCCGAGAGATTGGGCAGCATTATTGGCTTAATAATAGGAATGCTCACCGCGTTGGTGCTCGGTGAGATCGCGAACCCCTTTTAATTCAGGGAATGTCGCGAGTAACTCTTTTTCAATCCCTTCTTTCAAGGTGACATCCACCATCGAACATCCGTTACATCCACCACCAAATTGTAGAATAGCGTAACCTTCAGGCGTGATTTCCATTAACGAAACTTTACCACCATGACTCGCCAGTTGTGGGTTGATTTGCGCTTGTAATTGATACTCTACGCGTTCAATTAGCGGGGCATCGTCTGAGACTTTACGCATTTTTGCGTTGGGAGCTTTAAGCGTAAGCTGAGAACCAAGATTATCGGTGACAAAATCGATTTCTGCCTCCTCTAAATAAGGTGCACTTAATTCATCAACATAGGCCGTCAGATATTCATACTTCAATTCGGTATCGGTACTTTCAACGGCATCGGGTGGGCAGTAAGAAACACCGCATTCAGCAGTAGGGGTACCAGGATTGATGACAAAGACACGAATCTGGGTACCAGGCTCCTGCTTAGTGAGCAATTTTGCAAAGTGTTGTTGGGCTGTATCGGTAATATGGATCATAAGACATCGCTCAATGTTATCTGTGTTTAAAGTTATCTTACGCGCAACACTGCCACTCTACAAGGTACGGCACAGGCACCATACTTGAACGCTTGCCGCATGTTTTGCCTGTAGCAGCTTAACAATTTCTCTTGCGGTTGCACCTGTGGTGACCACGTCATCAACCAGTACCACGTGACGTCCACTCACATCCGCACACACTTCATAGCGGTGTTGCGGGTTACTCTGCCGCTGGCTTCGACCCAAGGTATGTTGGGCTGCCGACATTTGAGTACAACGCAGAGCATTATGCCAGTAAGGGCTGGTCAGCCAATGGGCGAGAGGTCGAGCGAGCAGTTCGCTTTGGTTAAAACCCCGTTGTCGATAGCGCTTAGGATGTAACGGAACGGCGACAACAGTATCTGGCTTTTGCCATTGAAAATGCCGCCGGTAACGAAGATAGTTTAGCAATATCAACCTTGAAAGCATGGCGGCAAGTGCTGTTTGTGTAGAAAATTTGAACTGATGAAGAAGTTTGCTCAGCGGAGGCAGGTAATTGGCCGCGGCAATTGTCCCCTGCCAAGGGAGAGGGTGTTGCTGGCAATCTGGGCAGGTAAATATCATATTTTCAGTGGGGAGCGCGCAACTCAGGCAACGGTTTTGGTCGAGACATAATTTTTTCTCGCACCAATGACATATGCCAACAGCAGCGTGCCAAACGGGAAGCTTACATATCCAACACCGGCTTTTAATGGTTAACATAGGGAATACCTTTAGGAGAAAAGAGTATATGAACCTATTTACACAACATTATGGAACGGGTGATCGCTCACTTGTGCTGCTCCATGGATGGGGATTGAACTCGCAAGTCTGGGATTTCATATTAGCGCCACTTGGCGCACACTTTGCGATAACCCTGGTCGATTTACCAGGATATGGTCAAAGCCAGCCTTATGATGCATTAAGCCTCAAAGAGATGGCGAAGGTTATCGCTGACCATATTCCATCACAAAGCATTGTTTTAGGGTGGTCATTGGGGGGCTTAGTCGCCACACAGCTGGCCCTCGATGCCAAGGAGAAAGTAAAACAGCTTATCTTAGTCGCCTCTTCACCCTGCTTTAGTGAAACAGAGCAATGGCCGGGTATCAAGCCTCAGGTCTTAGAGAATTTTAAGACGCAATTGGCGACGGACTTTCGACGAACTATCGATCGCTTCATCGCATTACAAAGCCTAGGCACGGTGAATGCCTCCTTAAACACTAAACGATTAAAGCAGGCGATTGTGGATCAACCTCAAGCGCCATTGGCGGTACTCAACCAAGGTTTGAGTATCTTAAAAGAATGTGACTTACGCGATAGCCTTCCTCATCTCGATATCCCAACATTGCGGATCTATGGTGCGTTGGATAGCTTAGTACCTCGTAAAAGTATATTGCTTACCGATCGGCTATGGCGAAATAGCCATGCTGTCGTGATTGAGCATGCTGCCCATGCGCCTTTTATTTCTCACCCTGAGGCGTTCTGTTCAGCAATTCTTACTTTTACGGATGCCAATCGTGACTGATAAGTACGACTGCATCGCTTTTCTACACGACAGATCACAGGGATAACAGGAGTTAACAATGCCAACATCGATTAATGTTATAGCCTATATTACCGCCAAGCCCGGGAGTGAGGCTATTGTACAGCGCGCATTAAAAGTCGCTGAACGAGCAGTGCAAGCGGAGGCTGGCTGTAAATCTTACGTGCTCACCCAAGATATTCAGCAGAAAAACCGCTATGTGATGTTGGAATGCTGGAGTAATCAGCAAGCACTAGACACACACATGCAACAGCCGGCCTTCAAGACACTCCTTAAGGATATTGAAGGGCTAGCCGAGCTCGAGGTGGTGGTCACACAAACTCTCAGCGACGACTAACAGTGATCATCCTGCCAAGGGGCAGGATGTCATGTCGATTACTTTTTCCTGAGCGCGGCAGCGAGAGCATCACCCATCGCACTATTGCTATGACTAGCAGATTGGCGTGCTGGCTGACGTGCCTGTTTCGGCGGCGTTTTTTCCGTATTAGCACTGCGACGGTTTTGCGTCTCTCCCGGCTGTTCATCCAGTCGCATCGTCAAAGCGATGCGTTTCCTATTGAGATCCACCTCTAAGACTTTTACTTTTACGATCTCGCCTGTTTTAACGACTTGGTGTGGATCGCTGACGAAGTGATTGGCCAGTGAAGAGATATGAACGAGTCCATCTTGGTGTACACCGATATCCACGAATGCCCCAAAGTTTGTAACGTTGGTGACTGTACCTTCGAGGATCAAACCTGGCGTAAGATCGTTCATCGTCTCAATACCCTCCGCGAAGGTCGCAGTTTTAAATTCTGGACGCGGATCTCGGCCTGGTTTTTCGAGCTCTTTCAGGATATCGGTAACCGTGGGTAGGCCAAAGCGCTCATCGGTAAATTGTGATGCAGACAATGCACGGATGGCTGAACTATTACCCATTAGAGAAGAAAGTGGCTCTTGAGTATTAGCGATAATGCGCTCAACTAAAGGATAGGCCTCAGGGTGTACGGTCGATGCGTCTAAAGGATTATCACCTTGGTTAATACGGAGGAAGCCAGCACACTGCTCGAAGGCTTTAGGGCCGAGCCGAGCAACTTTCAGGAGCTGTTGGCGGTTCATAAAGCGGCCGTGTTCATCACGCCACTGCACGATATTTTGAGCAATGACACGGCTGAGGCCGGCGACGCGAGTCAATAACGGGACGGAAGCGGTATTGAGGTCGACACCTACGGCATTAACGCAGTCCTCGACAACAGTATCTAATTTTTTCGCCAACTGTGTTTGGCTGACATCATGCTGGTATTGACCAACACCAATCGATTTAGGATCGATTTTTACCAATTCAGCCAGGGGGTCTTGTAGCCGTCTAGCTATGGACACTGCGCCCCGTAGTGAGACATCAAGGGTTGGGAATTCTAATGCAGCGAGTTCAGAGGCCGAATAGACGGATGCGCCAGCTTCACTAACAATCACTTTTTCAGCTTTAACGCTAGGATATTGTTTTTTTAATTCAATAAAGAAACGTTCGGTTTCCCGCGAAGCCGTACCATTACCGATGGCGACTAACTCAACATTATGCTGTTGGCAAAGCATAGCAACGGCAGTAGCTGCTTTAGCGGCTTGGCCGGTATGGGGGTAGACGGTATCGGTCGCGACTAATTTTCCAGTTGCATCAACAACTGCAACTTTTACACCAGTTCTTAATCCTGGATCGAGGCCCATTGTGGCACGCATTCCCGCTGGAGCCGCCATTAATAATGCGTTGAGGTTGCGGGCAAAGACATCAATAGCTTCTAGTTCTGCTTGTTCACGTAACGACCCCATAAGTTCAGTTTCTAAGTGCAACAGAACTTTTATTTTCCACGTCCAACTGATTACCGATTTGCGCCACGCGTCACTCGGTGCATTACCGATACGCACATCCAGATGTTCGCTCAGTAGCGTTTCGCCATAACTTTCTTTAGGAGGTTCTTCACTTTGTGGATCGGGGTTGAGAGAGAGTTGTAAAATCCCTTCATTACGGCCTCTTAACATCGCAAGTGCGCGATGAGAGGGCGTGGTCGCGAGCAGCTCATGGTGATCGAAGTAATCGCGAAATTTGGCACCTTCTTCTTCTTTACCCGGCGCTACCTTCGATACAAGATGTGCATTTTTCCATAAATACTGACGTACTTTTGCTAATAAAGAGGCATCTTCAGCAAATTGTTCCATCAGAATATAACGGGCACCGTCTAAGGCTGAACGTGTATCGGTAATTCCCTTATCCGGATTAAGATATTTACTAGCGGTTAGTTCTGGGTCCAGCTGCGCAGAAGCCCATAGTTCATCGGCAAGAGGTTTTAGCCCTGCTTCAATAGCAATTTGGCCACGTGTCCGACGCTTAGGTTTATAGGGGAGATAGAGATCTTCTAACTCAGTTTTACTGAGCACAGTATTGATTGCATTAGCTAACTCGTCAGTTAACTTGCCTTGTTCTGCAATCGAATTAATGATGGTTTGCCGACGATCGTCGAGCTCGCGCAGATAAGTTAAACGCGATTCCAGTTGGCGTAATTGAGTATCGTCCAATCCTCCTGTTACTTCCTTACGATAACGTGCAACAAAAGGCACGGTATTACCTTCGTCAAAAAGTTGGATTGTGGCATCGACTTGTTCAACACGAACTTGTAATTCGGTGGCAATGATCTGACTTAACGGCTTTTTCATTGTGACTCGTAGCTTGTTAGGAGATATATTTTCTGACAGTTATACGGCGATGCCGAATGAATTTCCAGTCTATACAGCAGATTAAGGATTTTCCTGAGGTGTGCTAAGATAAGTGATGGTATTCACATACCAAGTGGTTGGCCCTGAAGGGGTCTGTACCGTCGCAGCATCACCGACTTCTTTCTTCAATAAGGCTCTAGCCATTGGCGAGTCGATAGAGATATAGTCGTTACGGCCAAAGATTTCGTCGTATCCAACAATTCGAAAGGTAAGGGTTTTACCCTCATCATTTTCAATTTCTACCTGTGCGCCAAAGAAGACTTTTCCTTCTTGCTGAGGGGAATAGTCGACAATTCGTAAAGATTCGAGACTTTTACGTAAATAGCGAACGCGCCGGTCAATTTCGCGTAAACGCTTTTTGTTATATTGATAGTCAGCATTTTCGCTACGGTCACCCAAGCTGGCAGCCCAAGTGACTTTCTTAGTGACTTCAGGGCGCTCTTCTCGCCATAGCTGGTCGAGTTCGTTCTTTAATTTGTTGTAACCTTCACGAGTGATAAGTTGGGTTTTCACACGATTTTCCTCTATCACTTATTAGTCATTCTTTACTTAACATACTGTTTAATATGCTTTGTAACAATTTCAGTAAGAATATAAACCAATAAAAATTGTCACTGTAAGTATTATTTTTAAAAATAGCATAGCTGGCGATAATGCCTTTGGGAGTCATTAGAATGCAGGAAAATTACAAAGTTTTAGTTGTCGATGACGATATGCGTTTACGAGCGCTGTTAGAAAGGTACCTCACTGAGCAAGGTTTTCAAGTGCGCAGCGTAGCCAACGCTGAACAAATGGACCGTTTGCTAACCCGTGAATCTTTCCATCTTATGGTGCTCGATTTGATGCTACCCGGTGAAGATGGGCTATCTATCTGCCGTCGTTTACGTAGTCAAAGTAATCCTATGCCAATCATTATGGTCACGGCAAAGGGCGAAGAAGTCGATAGGATTGTTGGGTTAGAAATCGGTGCTGATGATTATATTCCTAAGCCGTTTAACCCACGCGAATTACTGGCACGAATCCGTGCGGTCCTACGTCGTCAAGCAAACGAGCTGCCTGGAGCTCCTTCCCAAGAAGAGGCGGTTATTACCTTTGGTAAGTTTAAGCTTAATCTGGGGACACGTGAAATGTTCCGTGAAGATGAGCCTATGCCATTGACCAGTGGTGAGTTTGCCGTCCTTAAAGCCCTAGTGAGCCATCCCCGTGAGCCCCTTTCTCGCGATAAGTTGATGAATTTAGCTCGTGGTCGTGAATATAGCGCAATGGAACGTTCAATTGACGTCCAAATCTCACGATTAAGAAGGATGGTGGAAGAAGATCCCGCACACCCGCGCTATATTCAAACGGTTTGGGGCCTTGGCTATGTTTTTGTGCCTGATGGCAGCAAAGCATGAAAAAGTTCCGCTTCTCTCCGCGCAGCTCTTTTGCGCGGATGTTACTGCTAATCGTTTCCTTGCTATTTGTGAGTTTAGTGACCACCTATCTGGTCGTGCTTAATTTTGCAATTCTTCCAAGCTTACAGCAGTTTAATAAAGTGCTTGCCTATGAAGTCAGGATGTTGATGACTGATAAGCTGCAGCTCGAAGATGGTACCCAGTTAGAGGTCCCCCCTGCATTTAGACGAGAGATTTACCGTGAGTTGGGTATTTCCCTTTATACCAATTCTGCAGCAGAAGAAAGTGGCCTACGCTGGGCGCAACACTACAAATTTTTAAGTGACCAGATGGCTCACCAACTTGGTGGTCCCACTGATGTTCGCGTCGAAGTAAATAAAAAGACGCCTGTAGTATGGTTAAAAACCTGGTTATCACCGAATATTTGGGTCAGGGTTCCACTGACAGAAATCCATCAAGGTGATTTCTCACCACTCTTTCGTTATACCCTGATGATTATGCTATTAGCTATCGTCGGTGCATGGCTTTTTATCCGTATGCAAAACCGACCTCTGGTCGCGCTTGAACATGCTGCACTACAAGTGGGGAAAGGACAAATCCCGCCACCACTTCGTGAATATGGTGCGTCAGAGGTCCGCTCTGTGACTCGTGCATTTAACCAGATGGCGGCAGGTGTAAAACAATTAGCTGATGATCGGACATTATTGATGGCCGGTGTCAGTCATGATTTGCGTACGCCTCTAACACGAATTCGTTTGGCCACCGAGATGATTGGTGCTGATGAGCAATATCTAGCTGATTCGATAAATAAGGATATTGAAGAGTGTAATGCCATTATCGAACAGTTTATTGATTATCTGCGTACTGGCCAGGAAATTCAGAAAGAGCGCGTCGACTTAAATACCGTCTTAGGTGAAGTCGTCGCGGCTGAAAGCGGCTACGAGCGAGAAATCGATAACCAAGTTATGAGCGATGAATTATCACTGGATATTAACCCACTGGCCATTAAGCGTGCTGTGGCGAATATGGTGGTGAACGCTGCGCGTTATGGTAACGGTTGGATCCGTGTCAGTAGTGGGCGAGAACTGGATCGCGCATGGTTTCAAGTCGAAGATGATGGGCCCGGTATCGACCAAGAACAAATTGCACATCTATTACAGCCTTTCGTGAGAGGGGATAGCGCCAGAACCACAAGCGGCACTGGGTTGGGGCTAGCTATAGTGCAAAGGATTATTGATGCCCATCAAGGAGAACTTAGCTTTGATACCAGCGAAAAGGGGGGACTAAAAATTCGAGCCTGGCTTCCCTTGCCTTCAAGTAAACCCGTGGTTCAGAGCGAGAGTAGTTAATCCATTGGTCTCACCCCCTACGCAGTAGGCGGTGAGAATACCACTAAGGGATAAGTTGTGGACCTGCACTGATCAATGCTTTACCCGTTTCTGTGTCAGTGTAGGGAGTAAAATGGTCGATAAATTGTTGTGCCAGGGTTCTGGCTTTTATTTCCCAGTCTTGCGGGCGATCCCAACTGGTTCTCGGGTCGAGAACGGCTGGATCTATACCTGAAATATATTTAGGAAATGCGAGATTAAATATTGGTAGCGTGTGACATTCAGCCTGATCGACTTCGTCGTTAAGAATAGCGTTAATCAACAAGCGAGTATCCTGTAACGAAAGACGTTTACCCTGCCCATTCCACCCCGTATTAACCAGATAGGCCTTTGCTCCACTTTGTTGCATACGTTTGACCAGTACTTCTGCATAGCGTGTGGGATGTAGAGTCAAGAACACAGCACCAAAACAGGCAGAGAAGGTTGGGGTGGGTTGCTTAATTCCACGTTCCGTTCCTGCTAACTTTGCAGTAAACCCTGACAGGAAATGATATTGTGTTTGTTCCGGGGTAAGTCTTGATACCGGTGGGAAGATACCGAAAGCGTCTGCTGTTAAAAAAATAACTTTTTTAGCATGTCCAGCTTTTGATACGGGACGGACAATATTCTCAATATGATGAATAGGGTAGGAGACACGGGTATTTTCCGTTTTACTATCATCGCTAAAGTCGATGCTCCCATCTTTATTGACCACCACATTTTCGAGTAAGGCATTACGTCGAATAGCGTTGTAGATTTCGGGTTCTGCTGCGGCAGAAAGATTTATCGTCTTTGCGTAACAGCCCCCTTCAAAATTGAAAACGCCATCATCATCCCATCCATGCTCATCATCGCCGATTAACTGCCGCAGTGGATCGGTGGAGAGAGTGGTTTTGCCTGTCCCTGATAACCCAAAGAATACGGCAACATCGCCTTGTTGACCGACATTGGCGGAGCAGTGCATAGAAGCAATATTCTGTAATGGCAGTAAATAGTTCATTACCGAGAATAAGCCCTTCTTCATTTCACCGCCATACCAAGTGCCACCGATGAGTTGCATACGCTCGGTAAGATTGAAAGCCACGAAGTTTTCAGAGTGCAGACCCTGTTCCTGCCAGTGAGGGTTATGGCATTTTGAGCCATTGAGTACAACAAAATTAGGTTCAAATGTCGCAAGCTCTTCAGCCGTTGGCACAATAAACATATTGGTGACGAAGTGAGCTTGCCAAGCGACTTCAGTAACGAACCTTACACTGAGCCGCGTTTCAGGATTTGCACCACAAAATGCATCGACCACAAATAAACGCTTACCGGACAGCTGTCCGCAGAGGAGTTCCTTCAACTGCTGCCATACTGCTGGTGAAAGAGGTTGGTTAGCATTTTTGGCTGAGCTGGTGTCATTCCACCACACCCTATGCTCTGTTTCTGCATCACGCACAATATACTTATCTTTCGGCGATCGTCCGGTAAAAACGCCGGTATCAACGGCAACAGCACCTGATTGCGTAACTATACCTTTCTCGTAGCCGACGAGGTTTGGTGAAGTTTCTTCCTCAAATAGCTGATCGTAGGTGGGGTTATGAATTATTTCGGTAGCATGGCTGATCCCGATAGTACTGAGGTCGAGATGTAGGGGGGTGCCTGACATGAGTCGCAACTCCTTCCATAGGTAGTGGCTAGTAAAATGCGTCAACGTCGGGAAAGTGTACCTTGAATATTTTCAGGAAAAAGAACCGAGCCGGTAAAGTGTGAGCGAAGTTCGAATACTCTTGTAAAAAGGGGGGATATTGGGTGAGGAGAGTCAAAGGTCATGAGCGGAGGCGATCCTCCGCTACTCGGTGATTAGTGAATAGAGGAATTAGTTAGCGGCACATCATTACGGATATTCGCGACATCTACTGCATCATAAATATAGTGGCTACCACAGTAATCACAATGCATATCAATTTTACCGTCTTCGGCTAAAATTGTATCGATTTCTTCTACAGAGACTGTTTTAAGAACTTCACCACAACGTTGTCTTGAACAGCTACACTTAAACTGTACTGGCTGTGGATCATAGACGGTCACCTCTTCTTGGTGAAATAAACGCCATAACACATCGTTAGCTGGCAAGGTGATCAGCTCTTCTTCTTTTACAGTGGTCGCAAGAGTTGCGAGATGATTGAGTGCATCATCACCCTGATCTTCGCTAGGTAATACCTGCAATAAGATCCCGGCAGCACCCTGTGCATTATTGCGGATAATCAGCCGCGTTGGTAATTGTTCTGAGCGAAGGAAATACTCTTCAATACACTCTGCAAAGGTGGGTTTTTCCAATGCGACGATGCCTTGGTACCGTTCGCCTTTAGCCGGAGTAATAGTGATGGCTAAGTAGCCTTGCCCAAGCATTTCTGCCAAGGTGGCTTCCTCAGAAATATCCCCACGGACACGTGCGATACCACGTAGCTCTTGCTTATCATTGCCGTTAATCACAGCCATCGCTAGGGGGCCGTCCCCTTGTAACTGTACGGTAATATCGCCTTCAAACTTAAGTGTGGCGGTCATTAAGCTTGTCGTAACCAACATTTCTGCCATCAGTTTTTGTACAGCAATGGGGTAATCATGTCCTTCTACAATAGATTGCAGAGTTTGGCTGACATTAACGAGCTCACCACGTACAGCGGCATCAGCAAATAAATAACGATGAAGTTGATCTTGAACAGACATTATTTTCTCTCTAGGGCGCGCTTATTCGCCCGTTATCTTAAATTTAATCAAATCACGGCGCTCTTTTTTATCAGGGCGACGGTCAGGGTGCGGCATCGTTAATGCATTCATTTTACGAGCCAGTGCAATGGATTCACGTTTTAGAATGCTCTCCTCAGTCTCCTGATAGAGCAATTGAGCATCGGAGGCGCTACGGCGCTGTTCACTCAGAGACACAACGATGACGGTACGTAAATCATTACCTTGCCTGACTTGTACTGCCGCACCGACCTCTACCCATTTACTGGGTTTACTTCGCTGACCATTGTAGTGCACCTTCCCACCCTCGATCATCGTTCTAGCGAGGGCTCGCGTTTTATAAAAGCGCGCAGCCCAAAGCCATTTATCGAGCCTGACTTTATCGAGTGGTTGAGATGTTTGGGATGTTTGCATGTATGCCTCCTAGAGACAAACTAGCATAAGCTTAGCAGTAAGACTTAACCTTAACCATCATTCTTTAGACTGAGGAGTAATAAGTGGTGAAGCATGTGTTATCGCGGTGTTGTATGCCTCTTGAATACGAGCATAACGCGTAGAGTCAGCACGTAAGCGGTGAAGACCTAACAGTGTATTGATCACAATGAGCACGACCAGACAGGCTAAAAATATGGTCGTAATAACATAGCGCCACAATACATGGCTATTGGGCTCTTGATGCACAATAACATGGATAGTCCCTTGGGAATCATGTTGTAGAGAGGTGATGATCCCCGATAAAGTGAAAGGGGTACTCAATAACTGCGCCGAAATACGTTGTAATTCCTTCCACTGCGCAGCAGGGGCTAAATCGAAAAGCGAGTTTTCAGGCTGTTCTTGATCGACCAGGAGCTGGCCTTGGCCATTAATAAATAGATAGCCACCTTTGGGTAAATGGCTGAGTGACTCAACCGTTTTACGTGTTTCATGGCTCATAAATGTGGTTGTGGCAGCATCGACTAAGTTAGTTAAATTCTGTGCGCTATTCGGCCGTAAAAGAACATTTAGACCGTCGAGTTTTCCTGATTTTGCCTGCTCAACGAGATGCGGCCAGTCTTTAGCATTTTCAAGATTGACTAAGGCACTTTTCAAGCGCAGACAATCTTCATCGGCAGAGCAAAGTTGCGCTGTTTTCAGCACGATATCTGCAAAATTATTCAGTAATATCATTCCTGACTTCTGTATCGCCGAAGCGAGCTGAGGATTAATCCCCTTAAGATCATTATTGGGATCTAATTGCTGGGAAGTCGTGGTTAGCAACGCTTGAGTTTGTTGAATAACTTGGGAACTGGGTAACGGACTTGAGAAACCTTCCTTCCAATAAATGGTCGAACAATCAAAAGGTAGAAAATCATAGCTACGATTACTTTGGTAGGTTTGTGGGACAATACACCTTCCCGTACCTTTAATATTTATAACATCACCAACGTGTAGTTTATGTTTTATTAGTTGGTCGACATTTGACACCGTTACATGTTGTTCACCTTGTAAACGGGCTAAAGCAATATTGAAGGATACCCCTGTTGGAAGCCAACTCGTTGTCATAATCAGGATAATCAGTGATCCGGCTGCTAAGGTTAAATTATGACGCCAATTGAGAAGTGGAAATTGTTTTACTTCATTGGAAAGGGAAAGTAGAGAACCATGTTGTACGACATGATTATGTTCGTCGACTTCAATTACGGTTTCTTTACCAATATCCCGTTGGATATAGGGGTACCAGTGTTCTGGATAATGCAGGTCAATAATTCCCAAAGAGAGACTCTGCTGTTTCGGATTATCCTCACCAAATAAGCCCCAAGGTTTTAGTAATCCGCGCATGGTTCTAATTTCTTGTAAATGGTTACGCGGAGGGCGGCGATACATAAACCAGAGACAAGGTAATATAATTAAAGCGCTCGCCAACAGAATCCATGGCATGATTTTTAACGGCGTCAGTAAGCTGCAGAATATCAGAAGAAGTGCACAGCAGATAATAAGCGCTTCACTAATATTTTTCGCATGGCTCAGCGTATATTCTTCGATTGTTTGTCGCCGAACATTCATTATGCTGACACGTTCGCTTGTCTCTTTACGAATTGAGGTATCGGTAGTCGCAGAGATTATTTTCTGTGCGCGATTATTGGTATTATCAAGTAAACGGTGTCCATTCAATCCAATAACCAAAGGTAATTGATTTGTATAGACTAATTCAATGGTGTTATCGGCAGCGATAAAAGGTTGGCCATTGGGTGGAAGCAGAACCTCAAGCGCATCAAGATAATAACGATTTAGTTCGGGAACGCTGGCAGATAAACTATAATGCGTGATTGAGTGATTAATGGTGTAGACGGATTTACCCCGTATCCGGCATGTATGACGCGATATATTAAGTTTATCTGCTAGACGAGCGCTTAACCGTTTGGAAGATGGGTAACGTTCATTTAAATAGTCACGGCAAAGTTTTAGCTCTTCATCAGTAAGCGGTCGCTGGTTAATAGCATTCAGTTCTTGATGCTGAATGCGTAAGTGTTTTTGGGGTAGCAGTATCTTTGTCCAGAAGAAAAGTATGCAGAACACTAGTACAAGCAGTAGAAAGATGAAAACACTCATGCGTTACCCAGAGCAAAGAAGTGATGAGCCTCATGGCTAGTAATGTATCGAGTTCAGTGGTCGCTAAATCAGGAAAACGATGAGCTGAATAATTTGCGCTATCCCGACTCAATCTAGTGTTGTATGGCAGAATAATAAATCAGGATAATCTTATTATCACCTGTGTTAAACATATTTTTTAGTTCATCGGTCGTAAAATTGGGCTGGTTGCTGACTCCCGGCTATGTTTCAATAGCGCAATTGTGCTCATTATTATGAGGTGAACCATGTCTTCGCTAAAAAAACCGCAAATTTTGCGTATATCCGAAGTAGCGCGCTCACGTCTATTCACTATTCAATCAGTAGAACTCCGTTTTAGTAATGGTGTTGAACGGGTCTATGAACGCATGAAGCCTGCGGGTCGGGAAGCTGTCATGATCCTTGCCGTTGAAGGTGACCATGTTTTGATGATCGAAGAGTATGCTGTAGGGATTGAGGGCTATGAGCTGGGCTTCCCTAAAGGGTTGATTGATCCTGGCGAAACACCGGAGCAAGCGGCGGTACGTGAGCTAAAAGAAGAAGTCGGAATGGGCGCAGCTAAGCTCAGTGTACTCGGCAAGGTTACTATGGCCCCTTCCTACTTTTCGAGTCGGATGCATATTTTGGTTGCGGAAAACCTATACCCCGAATGGCTGGCTGGCGATGAACCGGAACCTCTCCTTGTTCACCGTTGGCCATTAGTGAGCTTAGTTGATTTACTTCAACATCCACAGTTCCAAGAGGCAAGGAACGTGACTGCGATGTTTCTACTACGCGAGTGGATAGCAAAACAGCCCCAGTTTTCTCACCTTATAGCTTAAGCGGGTTAACTCAATAACCCGCGTTATCGATTAAAACAAGTCCTGACTCTCGGTACCAGAACCTATTGTGGTGCTCGTTTCTTGTATCGAATATTCTTTCGGCTCAGTACCAGTAATAAAATATTCTGCACGACTATTGGCCCCGCCATGAGAGAGTTTACCCGTTGTTCTGTCGATAGTGACAGTGGTAATACCTTCAGGTGGAGTCAAAGGCTGTAAGGGAACACCCTGTAGCGCTATCTTCATAAAATCGTCCCAAGCTGGTTGGGCACTTTTTGCCCCACCTTCGTAACCAGAAATTTGATCACTGATAGCTCCAGAAGCGGTGGTACGGCCTAAAGCATGACTAGGGTTATCGAAGCCAATCCAAACCGATGTCGCAATACCTGGCCCATAGCCAGAGAACCAAGCATCTTTCGAACTGTTTGTTGTACCGGTCTTACCACCAATGTCATTACGCTGTAAATCACGACCAGCACGCCATCCAGTACCTTGCCAACCTGGCTCGCCGAAGATATTAGAATTCATTGCACTTTTAATCAGAAAAGAGAGGGGTGTGCTAATGACATGTGGGGCGTAGGGGTCATCATTATTGCCTTCATTCATCGTATTGACGTCTGTTTGCGGTTGACCGCTTGGTATCGGTTGCTCAGTATGTGCCACATTTTCGACCTTTTCGTCGTCTAATTGTGCGGCATCAGACGCGCTGGTAAACATCGTAGGTGAATTACATTCTGGGCAAGCGACCTTAGGCGTTTCTTGGAATAAGATATTGCCTTGTTGATCACTGATCTTACTAATAAACCAAGGTTCAACTTGGAAACCACCATTAGTGAGAATTGCATAGCCTCTAGCCACTTGTAACGGCGTGAATGAAGCAGCACCTAAGGCTAATGACTCAGTATGAACAATATTTTGCTCTGGGAACCCAAAACGTAGTAGATATTTTGCTGCGTAATCGACGCCCATTGCACGCATCGCTCTAACCATAACTACGTTCTTAGATAACCCTAAGCCTTGACGTAGTCGCATAGGACCCGCATAGACATTAGGCGAGTTATGAGGACGCCAATCGGATCCAGCTCCTGCATCCCAACGTGAGATGGGAAGGTCATTGAGGATTGTGGCTAAGGTCAAGCCTTTATCCATGGCGGCGGTATAGAGGAATGGCTTAATATTTGAGCCGACTTGACGCAATGCTTGTGTGGCACGATTGAACATACTTTGTGAAAAGTCAAAACCGCCGACTAAAGCCTTAATCGATCCATTATGTGAATCGAGAGAGACTAGTGCAGAATTGACTTGTGGCACTTGCGCTAACCACCAATCCTGTCCTACCGCTCTCACCCAAATTAATTGCCCCACAGCGACGACTTGACCAATACTGCGAGGCGTAGCGCCTTGTAGGTTGTCGGTTTTGAAAGGCCTTGCCCAACGTACCCCTGCATAGGTTAATGTTTGGGTCGAACCATCTTTAAGTCGCACTTGCGCCGTATCCCCACTCACAGTTTGTACGACCGCCGGAATTAGCGGACCGTAAGTCGGGTAGGTGGCTAGGGTTTTGGTAATTTTTTGGTTGTCCCAGGCAGCTTGGCCACTTTCCCAAAGAACTTTGGTGGGACCACGATAACCATGGCGAATATCATAATTAAGAACGTTATTAACGACGGCATGTTGCGCGCCTTCTTGGAGAGTGCGGGTAATGGTTGTCGTAACCTGGTACCCATCGTTATACGCGGCATCACCATAGCGTTTTACCATTTCTTGGCGCACCATTTCACTGATGTAGGGTGCGGTAAACGCAATTTGTGGCCCGTGATACTGGGAGATTAACGGTTCACTAACCGCTTGGTCGTACTGCTGGCGGCTAATGTATTTTTGGTCCAGCATTCTTCCTAATACTACGTTCCGTCTAGCCAGTGCGCGTGAATGAGAGTAGAGGGGGTTAAAGGTTGATGGCGCCTTAGGTAAGCCAGCGATCATCGCCATTTGGCTTAAACTCAGCTCATTAAGATCTTTACCAAAATAAACATGTGCGGCTGCCCCCACACCATAAGCCCTTGATCCTAGATAGATCTTATTTAAATAGAGGTCGAGGATCTGATCTTTGGTAAAGAGTTGCTCAATACGAATGGCAAGGAAAGCTTCTCTAATTTTACGTAACAGTGTTTTTTCAGGAGAGAGGAAAAAGTTACGCGCTAACTGTTGCGTGATGGTACTTGCCCCTTGCGAGGCTCTTCCAGAGAAAACGGCGATGGATGCTGCACGGAAAATACCAATCGGGTCGACACCATGGTGCTCATAAAAACGGCTATCTTCCGTCGCGATAAAAGCGTGAATAAGATCCGGTGGCATTTGTTGTAGTGTCAGAGGAATACGGCGCTTCTCGCCAAATTGTGCAATTAATTCCCCGTCGGCACTATAAACCTGCATCGGGGTTTGCATCTTGACTTCTTTGAGGGTGTTTACATCGGGCAGTTGCGGTTCAATATATTTGTATAACCCGTAAATAGAGCCGATTCCCAAGACAATGCAGCAAATGAAAAATATGAATAAATACTTTAAGAACTTCACCTAAACTCTCTCACTCGAACGTTATTGGGCAGTTTATAAACAATTGCCTCGTAGTATAAAGACATCATCGCCGCTTTGATACGTCAAAATGTCTCATCGATCTCGGGAGGTTATATAAATGCTTAGCCAAGGATGGCAAATAGGACTGCATATCAATACTGCTCGAGTGAGTATTGTGGCGGTTAAAGCGAAAAGAAATCGCTGGTCTTTGCAACGCTATTGGCTCTTTACGTTAAAGGAGCCTGTTTTTACGTTAACGGGTCTATTAGTGAATACTGGTGAGCTTCGTTCTATTTTACAGGTAGTACGTCGCCAGCTGCCTTATCGTTACTCATTACGTATTAGTTTCCCTACACAATGTGTATTGCATCGAACACTCCCTCTACCCACCACATCATTGACTGGGGGAGCATTGGAGCGTTTTGTGCAGTTATCTGTCGAACGTTTGTTCTCCCACCTCCACGAATTAACTTGGGACTATGCTTTAGGCCCCAATACATCGACTGAGATTAGCGTAACGGTAACCCGATATAAGACACTTAATGAATACTGTGCCTTATTTAAAGGCGTCGGGTTAAACCTTGAGGTCGTAGAGCTTGCCTCCTCTGCACTTTATCCGTTATTGGCAACCTCAAACAGTAACGGTCTTATTGTAGAAGATAATGGTATCTGGCTTTGGGCCGTTCACCAGCCACCTTATTATTACCACGGTCAATTTCTTCGTGAGCAGGTGCAAACCCCAGCTGCAGTGCGTGAGGCCATTCATCTCGATTGCGAAAATTATTGTTACGCGGGTGAGGAGAATGAGCAGTACCAAGAGCGAATTAAACCTTTTATATCCCCTTTACTCCTCGATGATTCGTTGCATGAATTATCATCGCGTCATGAACTTACTGTTGCGCTAGGGCTAGCTTTGCGTGAGGGAGATCAATTATGAACCGTGTCAACTTATTGAAATGGAGGAGAAAAAAACGCTCAAAGCGTACCACTCTGACGTTGGTCGTTGGGGTTTTATTGGTGAGTGTCTTTGTTATCTCAACGCATTTTGGAATGAGTTATTTTCAGCGTGAAACTAGCCAACTCTCCAGCCTCAATAATTCCTATATAGGTTTATCTGCTGAGCTAGCTCAAAGAAGTGTAGAGCAGGAAATACTGTTACAGCTCTTGGACCAAGCTGCTCGTGATCACGCATTAGTTGAGAATGTTCAAACAGAATTAGCCAGATACGGTTTTTTTTTCAATGGCTCACTGAAGTCCTTCCGCAATACACATGGCTCACGGGGCTTAGGGTCAAGTCTTCCCAATGGATCCTCACCGGAAAAACTTCAAGGCTGAGGGATATTGACCAGTTGCTTCGCTACCTCGCGCAAAGTAATCAGGTCGTTATTGTTGGGCTTAAAGATCTACAACCTGAAGCAGAGCACTACAACTTTACAGTGAGTGTTTCACTTCTGTCGCTAATGGAGGAGAACTGAAGTGATAATCGACAAACTCTGGACAAAAATGATTTACCTGCCTTATTGGGTTCAGTGGCTAACCATATTCAGCACTGCGTTACTAGTGGGAGTATTGCTGGTGAACTTTATTATTATTCCGGCCTATCAGCTAAGACAGCAACAACTTAGTGAATTAGAAAACCACGTGGACGACATGCAGCAAAAGCTTAATGATTATCGCCGGAAAGGGCCTCATTACCTCTTAAAACGAAAGATAACGCAGTTAGGAGACCCGCCAAAGGTGGCTTTTTCACAATTCATTTTATCTTACCGACAGTCGGTTAAAAATTGGCAAGAGGATGAACGACAACAACGTGTCACGCTGTTGTTAAGCTGGCCGGAATTTTTAAATTTTTGGGGAGCATTAGTCGACTTAAAACGCAACGCCATACCCAGTCAGCTCCAATTTTCTGCTCAAGATGACCTCATTTTGGTTCAGCTCTTTTATGATAAAACATAACCTTCTGTATTGGCTTTTTCTTATCTTGGTCACTGAGGCGCAGGGGCAAACAACAATAAGAAACCCCTTTCAACCTATTGATTTATCGCAGTGTGTAACCTTTACCCGTCGAGTAGCGGAGTGGCACTTAAAAGCCGTATTGCTTGGTGAGTTAACTCGCGAAGCAATCATTTTTCATCCAGTTATCGGGATTAAAAAAGTGACGGTCGGTACCTCACTACCAGTGATCCATAGCCAAATTACAGCAATTAACCTTTCAAAGATCGAAATTAAAGCGTTACCGCCATGTCTCCCAACACACATAACCATTGGTTTTAGAGGAGGTTCTTGATGGGCATAAAAAAGTTATCGAAATTATTTTGTTTGATCATGTTTGTCATGTTTAGTGCTCAAGCGCGAGAGAAAATATCAATCAATGTGGAAAATACTCCCGCGGCACAGGTTTTTTCATTATTGGCCTCAGCAAGACAATTGAATTTGGTTGTCGACCCCGCAATCGAACAATTGCTCACTCTGCAGTTAACGGATGTGGAGTGGCAAGACGCACTGGATATCGTTCAGTATCTAGCGAAAGTTGAGATAGTTGAGTATGCCAATATGTTGTTGGTGCGCGAAGCAATGGCCAAAAATGAAGAGAATGAACAGGCACTCCTGAATCCTAGGAAGCAGAAGGTCGATCTTATACAGAGAACCTTCCCGTTAAAATTTATTGAAGCAGCTGAACTCGAAAAACAGCTCAGAAACCTCCCACATAAGATGATCGCTCGGCCGCAACAAATTTATGTGGACCATACACGGCAACAAATCGTTGTCTGGGACAGCGAAGAAGCGCTAGCACAGATAGAACAATGGATTGTGTTACATGACCAACCTCAGCCGCAAATCGAAATAACAGCTCAGATGATATCTATAAGTGAAAATAACTTACGGGAGCTTGGAGTATCTTGGTTCAATGAGACTTCAGGAGATAACGAGGTTCGGCCGCCTAACTACCAGTTTATGACATCATTAGGGGTCACTACGCCAGCGTTACTTGCCAAAGCGAGCATCGCTAAAATAGATAGTCATTTACTATTTTTAGAGCTTTCTGCGTTAGAACAAGAAAATCAGCTTGAGATTATTGCTATTCCTCGATTGGTGACGTCTCAAGGTCGTACCGCCTCAATTAAGCAAGGAACTGAAATTCCTTATCAAACAGTGAGTGGAAAAAACGATAACCCTGTGACTAACTTTAAAGAGGCAGTACTGGGTATGGAGGTCACACCTGAAAGAGTCGGTCGCGCCTACATTCGTTTGCGCTTACGTCTCAATCAAGATGTACCGGGTAAAATTCTTCAGAGTGAAGGGAGAGGGCCACCCTCAATTGATAAACAAGAGATCACTACGGAAGTTGTGGTAATGGATGGAGAGACGCTTGCATTAGGCGGGATTTTTCAACAACAACAGCATCAGGGTACCACTCGAGTACCTTGGTTAGGACAAGTACCCTTCTTAGGTGCGTTGTTTAAAAAGCAGGCGCAGGATCATCAAAAAAGAGAGTTAGTGATTTTCATAACACCACGTATTTTACCTGTGGTGGACAGCCTGTAAATTCAAGGAAGATTGTGGTTCACCGTTGACGTAAGAGCCTAATTAGCATAAAAGGTTATCAATTTTTAAGAACCTTAAGCGCTGAGTTTAATAAATCATCACTCATCGGGCCTAGATATAGTACTATAAGAGTGGCTGACAGGGGCCTTCTCCGCCTAGCTGGGGGAAAGGTTGCTGATAAATCATTTAATTGGTTGCCAAATGGTCTTGAGTGTTGAGATAATTTTTCACCTGACTCTTGTTACATGCTTATGAGGTCTCAGTTTCTGTCCCGTTGTCTATAGTGACTATGGGGTATCATCAACGAATTCTTAGTAGTACCGATAAAAATG
>Ga0157364_1000402_pt1 | contig 28274 bp, 7 predicted proteins | sample AttsexASBM2_FD_111476 | JGI IMG/M metagenome (GOLD analysis project Ga0157364, IMG submission 111476) | Fungus gardens microbial communities from leaf cutter ant in Ribeirão Preto, State of São Paulo, Brazil - Atta sexdens ASBM2 | ecosystem: Host-associated > Fungi > Mycelium > Unclassified ... | reverse complement strand
TTTTCGAGCATAAATATTTATATATTTAAATATTTTTTTAATATTTGAATGAAGCACAAAAGCGATCCTTCCAAATTGCATTAGATTTATATTTAAAAAATAGTAATTATATACGTATAATATCGTAATATTAAAAATATTACAATATTAAATATATCGAAAAGTTTTATGAAAAATTTATTTGAAAGATTTTAACATGGTAGTTCCTACCTGTTGAGTACAATGCTTTTATTTTATGTATATTAGAAGTTGTTTCATCAGCATAAATTTGAAAGATTAAAATATTCTTCCAATATATTCAATGTTTTATCAAATATTGGAAACTAAATTAAAGGAATTTCATATCAGTGGCGATATTTGTTCCTGTGTTTTTCGGCGACTTATTTATGCCTCCAATGGTCTTATGTTAATTGTGTCGGGTATTTGGTACGATTTGTTACGCGGATATTCACTCGAAGGCACCGAGAAGATACTGCCACCGGGCTCTCCGTATTCATCGCATGGTTCTCCGCTGAGGACACCGATGAGTTCTGGTCATGGTAGTCCCCAGGATTCACCACACGTGGCCAGACATCGCAGGGACTCCGAGCATTCATCTGGCGCTATATCAAGACGTGGTTCGTCGGATGTGGTTTCTCCCTTGCCGGAAGGTCATCCTTTAGGCTCACCAGATGGTCGCGGCCGTCGGCGCTCTGACTACAGCCCTCATCAGGGTAGGTCCATACGCGATGTGACAGCAAAAGAATATAAGATTAAGAAGGCGAAGCTGAACCATATTGTTTGGACAGTGATGTATTGAAGTGTCAGAGTAAATTACGAGAAGAGTATTTTAAATTTATAAGGGTTTGATGTATTTATTATGATGTAGTCTTAATAAGTTTTTTAAGCGTCTTAAATGACATCATTTTGCTTTGATAGATTTGTTATTATTAATCACATTTAATTCTACAATCAGTATTACAGATGCAATCAATAGAAAAAAAATTTTAAAAGATGTAAATGATACAATTTTTTATTCTATTTGTAGGAATAATAAAATATAATTATGCTATTTCTGTAAATAAAAGAAAAATTTTTTTGTAATTTTTTTATTATACTAAATGTATTATTATTATTATACAATTTAATATTTTATAATTCATGTAAATGATAGAAATTATATGTATATACGCATAAATTAAAAATCTTATATTTTTTATTGTTTATAATTGAGGTTGTCTCGTTGTGTTAAAATTGATGAAGATTATTAATCCAAGTTTTATCGATCGTAATAGTTAAATGCATCTTTTCCTTTACTTAAAATAGACAATTGCAGGACAATTAATATTCATTCGTATGTGCTCTGTTCTGATTGGGAGAGTGGCTACGAGCGATTGATCTTACCGCAAGCGCGTCTGCACTAGGCAACCTTCATTTACGAATTTCCTAAGCCCTTCAAAACCTCGTAGAACCCTATGCTGCCCTTTGATCCAACGAACCGTGGTTTACAACACACAACTCCGCCATGTACTCGAGTATAACTGAGGGTTGTTACTGTCAAAGGGAATTGCAGACACATATATTACGCTGTATTTTAAATAGTTTATAGTTTTATATGCATATTTATAATTTATTTTTCCCAGCTATGGTATTTTAATGTTACATATATTGATAGGATTTAAAAACTGAAGACTCAGATTTTTTTCAAGATGTTGTGATAGTTTTTTGTGACGCGCTTGATATTAATTACAGAAATTATACGGTTTCAAGCAACAAGATGAAATTGCCGAAATACCGAGGATACCATGAGATAATATTTCATGCTTGTTATAATGAGAAAGTTCGTGTTATCTAAAGGGAATTCGTTTCATACAGTATAAACTAACTCAGACAATAAATTAAAAGTTATATAACAAAATATATTATAATTGATATATTCGACATGCACGTATAATTGCTTTTAAAAGCAGATTGCTTACATTATTACTGACTGAAAATGTTATTACGTTATTATGAATTTTTCAGTTTTTAGCGATTTCACTTTTTCTTTGAGATATTAAAAGCTTTTCATAAAGAATATTGAGCATTTAGTTGTCAGAATCAAAGTCTTTTTTAATAATAATTTTTCTATCAAAAGAATAATGGTTGTGAAAGGTAATTATGAAAATGTAATTTAATATTAATAAAATAAAATTAATAAATATATATATATATATATATATATATATATATATACACACACACACACACATATATATCTATATATGTACAATATAATACAATTTTTTTACAAACAAATAAAAAAATGATCTATATTAATCCATTTTATTGATTTTTAATACAAGTAGATAACGTTTATTATATTTATAAAAAATTAAAAAAACATGATTAAAAATTAATTAACAGTACTTTTTTAATTAAAAAAAATATATATACAGACACAATTATTTTAATTAATTTTTCTCGATATTATTTGCTTTTTGCAAATCTTATTTTCTTAGAGTAAAATTTAACGTGATGAATATTTGCATTCAGATAGTCCAAAGGGAATGGCTTTCAGAATGAATGACGTTTTTGCATGTGTTCATTTCGCTCTTGGGATAGATATAACTACGACAACAGTTTACACCTGTAACTAAAAGGTTGAATGAGGTGCGCTGGAGTGGAGGGTAGTGCGTGTCGGTGCGTTGCACTGAGGGGCGCGAACGTCATAACTCGCAGTTACGGTTGCGTGTAGAATCAGCCGGGCTCGGCGTATGCTTTTGCTTTCTCAGTAGATTGAGTTTATCACTGTCAGACGTAGTAACGAGAGGGCAAACAGCAAAGCAAAAAACATTTGTGCTTCCGCATTGTACTTTATCTTCTTAATGCTATTCAAGCATCCTAGCTATTGTATTATGTTTCATCATTTTATTCATTACTGAGATAATGATAACCCAGATATCAAATGAGCATACTGCCAGTTTAAATTATATTCTCACTCCTTCGTAAAATGTGCAATTGACGAGAGTCAATTTTCCGTTCGTATTAACGTCCATTCTTTTATAATTTTATCAATAGGTATTATAATTAATAAAGAGTGCCGAGGTAATATATTAAAATTATAGTTTCATGATTTCGTTCCAGCTATTCGGGAAATCAATAAAAATATCGTATGACTATCATCCATCGAAAAATAGCAACGCCATATTTATCAACATCGGATTTCTTTTGGGTTCTTCTAATCATATTCTTGTATTTCGGTATGATCATGAATGTCTGTGTGCGAAAGCGATTCATCGAAAATTCAGACATTCGGCCACGGGAATAGATCGTAATCTCACTAGCACACCTTTAAAAATTGGGACCTCGTTAGCGATGGGGAGAAAAATCCGTATGATTTTCTTTGGAAGGGACGAAAGGTTATTCACCGGTCACAACGGTCACCTCTTCGACAGATACGCGCAACCGCGTATACGAAAGCTACTTGCTATTTTCTTGTCACGTCCAAGCCGTCTGTCTAGAAGAAGAAAAGGGTGGAAAGTTCAGATAAATTACGGTAAAACCGATGGGATCTTCGACGCGGATGGCCGCGTCATCCGTAATATCAAATATGAAACAATAATGTATAACGAGCAGATTATTGTGGTAATAACGATTATTAAATATTTATTACATTTACATTGTACGCTAAAGAAATTTCATAATAGTAGTGTACATAAATCATATAAAAAATCATATAAAAAAGAAAGAAATTTATAATAAATAACATGTTTTACAAATATTTTTCACGATTAGCAAGTAATTCAATCTTTTTCCAACACAAAATTTTCGGATAAAAAATTGATGCAACAGCACTTTTTCGAACAATATGTCATACTTTACAGCGAAATTGGAACTTCGCTTGCATGAAATATATACAATACATATACAACCTCTCTGTAACATGATTTTATTTAATTTATACGTTTAATTTATACGTTTATGGTTTTAAAGCAAAAACGTATCCACGAATTAATTTAATGAAATTACAATAAATTTATGATCTCTTATATCTGTTACGCTTTGGTTTCACGCATATAATTATATTATTGTATCCTTTCAGTTAATTTCAGGTTTAAACGTTGATTTCACTTTGGTAGTTTCCAATGTTAAGTCGCCTAACTTAAACGAGAGGGACAGGGTGGAATAGCGTGAGGGAAAGGAGCTACTTAACATCGCATCGATTTGCATAGAAAGTATCTGCTTTCCGTGCAAATGCAGTTTTAGAAGAACCATAAGGCTGAAGAGAGTCAATTAAAATGGTGATCTGATCTGCCGTTTTACTTGTTTTTCACTCATTTGCCTTTTGTTTTTTATCCTGAACTGACTACTTTCTTTTGCAAACATTATTTTCACTCTAAACAAGTAATAGAACTACTTGTTAATGTCCGTTTCTATGAAAATTAATCTCAGTTCAGTTTATTTTTCATCTCTTTCTAGTTCTAACATAAGAATTAGGAAAAGATGAAGAATGAGTCGAATCGAAATTAAAATTACTCTACATTGGTAAAAATGGACATATAACTGTTATTTTTATTTGTGCTTATATTATATTATTTTAATCTTTATTATATTATAAACTATATTTACTTGTTATATTAAAATAAAAAGTTTGTAGGCTCTTTAAAAAATTTATTAAGCATCATAAAAGGATGGCACCATCTTTGAATAGTGCTTTTCATGAAATTATTCATGAATATTATATTATGTCGTTTTTTTATATTAGATTAATCTTTTTTTTACTACTGTACTTTATATAAATATGTGCAAGTCGACATATACATAGATTAATTTTAATTAATTAAAATGTATGTATAAAGCATATCTTTTTATTAATTTTATATTGTGGAAATGAAGACGGTAGAGATGCTCTTTGATTTAATTTTCTTGTCAACGCAAGCAAGTGTAGGTTGCAAAGGAAGGATGGAATATTTCATTTATTAAACGAGGGTAGTGAAAGAGAAAAGAATATAATATCATACCAGCGTAGCATAGCAAAGAAATAATGTTAGCCGCATTTTTATTTGCGAAACTTCACGACTTTACGACTTATCATATCTAGAATAGTACAATTCATATTTTTAGAATTGAATTATAATCTAATAAGGGATAAGCGATTCGATTACTAATATTTTTTGGGTAAGATGCATTACATTTTCGAAATAACGTCGTAGAAATTAGCTTTAAAATGTAACAAAATCGCACGATAAGTCTTTGTGTCAGATTATGTATACATTGATAAAATAGAAAACATGAAAAGTTTCGATTGCGAAAGAAAAAATGTGCAATGATACTTTTTGCATGGCGATTATTTCAGATGGATGGCACATGGCAAAATAATGTTCTATTTTATTTTAGCGTTTAGTAGTATTTGCGCGTTTTTTATTCAATAACATTCATGCGTTCTGAATAAGGAATGGGTCTCATTAGGATGTTTGTTGGCTGGAATTGCATGCGACACATGCATGACGCATGCATCGTTGTTGCAGCCAATAAAGAAGACAAACTGCGCAATGTACAATCTCTGCATTGCAATAGATATCGAAGTGGCGGAGCCGCGGAACCGCTGCTCGACATGCGAAAATTATCTCCTAGTATGAGCACGCAATTGTGAAACATCGTTTTCCCTCTCGGTTACCTTTCACTCGCCATTTTTTGCTCTCCCACTTCTTCCTTTTAATTCTTTCTCTCGGTCTCCTTTTTCCCTTGCTTTTTGGCTGGTGGTTAACCATTCTCAATTTCGATGCTCGATATCCATATCGACCATCCGCTTCGTCCTGTTTCATCGCGATTAGAAAACGAAGAGAAATTTGTAGGAGACGCCGTTGGTGAATATCGTTTACGGTCAGCGAACTTTATCTCAGAGTTGAAAATCACGTGGATCTACATATCTACATCGAGCGGATTTAGTGGCGAATCAAGACTGGAAAGAGCACTGCTTTTTGACAATAACCGGTTTTGAACTACTCTTTGCCCGTTTATATATTTCGAGTACAAATATATTCTACTGACCATGACATTCGTTATCTAATCAGTGATATTTCAGAGAATTTTTCAACAATTGCAATTTAAAATTGAAACCAATTTTTTTATTGCTCATTAAAAGAAAAAGCACGTTAAGAATTTAATATTATATTGCGTCAAATATCTTTTTAATTAAGCGTGACAAATATTAATTTTGATGAAGCAAATAAAGTGTGTTTTTTTTATTTATATAAAATTATTCTCTAAAACTATTCTCATCATACTGCTATAGTGCAATTAATACATATACTCGATCGAATTCTAATTCTCTTTTGGCTTCATTTGGAATATTATTCGTCATTTCACTTTAATTGAAAATTCCGCTAGTCTAGATGTAGACAGGGAAAATATCATATTTGTCGGCTGTCTAAGCCTTTAATTAAAAATTCTTTCGATTGGAGAAATTGTTCCAAGGCTGAAGACACCATTATGTAATCGATAATTTCCATTTTGCCTTAAATTGAATTTATGCACCTCTGTTTTCAACATAGATTAAATATGGGCAGATACGTCGCCCATCGCTTAATATCGCTTAAAATTAAGAAGTTTTTCGCACAGTCACGCGGCGAAACAAGATTCTTCATAAAGTCGGATGACGCGGCTTTAATTAGTTTTAAACTCTTTGCAACATCAACTGTTCGAACTTTCGCAGTTACAGAGTCGCGAAACAGTGCTCGCACTGCTGTTGGACAGCAGAGGAAAGGCAAGTTCAGACTGGAAGGGGTTATACAAGCACGTAATTAACCGTCGCTGCTAATGTTCGCTCTTGTTTCTAACAACGTCGTTGCTAGCCTGTTTTTTTTTTATAACTTTGGGAAAGAGAGTTGTAAGTCGATGATTATTAGCCCTCGAACTTGGAAACTCGTATATTTAAACTTCTGCAAGAAAAAATATCGTTGGTCTCCTTTGATCTTAATTCCGAGGCTGCGCGTATTATTTTGCAATGTCACAATTATACATATTCCAATCTTTTTCCGGACTTCGTCCCGGGATATTCGTATAGAGAACTACGAGAGTTGATTTGCCTCTCCCCTCGTACTCCTTCTACGACTTAATCGCATTAAAACCAACTGAAAGTTCCCAGGGTTATGCGCCAACCAGCGCAGTGGTGTAGGTCGCTCCTGATTTTCCGTGAAATCCGTTGACATCCTGTTCCAGCAAATCCTTCTGGATGCAGTTGAACTAGACAGCGAGATCGATTTAATATCATTCTGACACTGTTATGCTGTTCAACTCTTTACATAAGGCATTATGTATATTGGGAACAAATGGATGGCGATACTAAGTGTACGATGATGCATAGATATGTAATACACAGTTGACATTTTATCGATGAAGTTCATTTACGCTTCGCATATGAACGGAAGTTTGAATGAAAGTTCTTTAGAACGCTGCACCGACATTTTTGAAAAATAATAATAATTTCTAGTTGTAAGACTGTAACGAAGAAAGTTTGTGATTTGGTACGAAGCATATAAATGATGCATTTCCATTCATTCATTCTTGCACAATATCAAAGAAATAACGAGATCTAGTAAATTTGTAATATAATAAGAATAACAAAGTAATGGAACGATTCGAGCATGCGAAGATTGGAAAGCTTTATAACAAGCAAAGTACAAACAAAGTAATATGATTTTTGTTTCCTTTCATATTTATATGTGTGTATATTCTATTTCGATTTATGCGGTTGTCTCAAAATAACAAAGAAATATTTCGTTAACATCAGTTCAAATAAAACATGTTATTTTAAAGAGGATTTTCTCGAGAAATTCAGTAACAGTAATGTGATACTTTATTAAATTTTTATTTTAAATTAATTCTTTCTGTGACAGAATATATAATACTTTCTATTTTTTAAATAATGTATATGTTAAACATAAAGTTAATGTTTTTTTTAATTCGAAAAACTTCACTTGCTTGACTGAAAACTATTTTATAAAAAGATATGAGAATAAGTTTATATATTTGGAGCGTTTTCTACGTACTTTTTTAAAAAACACGTACTTATTTAAAAAGAATTTACAGACTGATAGCTATTAATCTACAATATAGCTCGCAATAATTTTACTGAAATAAGCAATTTCTCTCTCTTTTCCTCTCTCTTTCTCTTTCTGTTAATTACGCTCTTTCAAGAGCAAAATGTGTACTATAGTTTGCCATCGTTACCCCGTTCTAATTCATGGACGGTAATAGCGCACAATTTGCAAACAATTTGCAGGAATTACATGGCAATTCCGACGCGTGGCGCGGCACCGCACCGGTGCCGTATCGATCAATCATCTCCGAAAAAAATAAACGCGTCGTGTGGTACGGATTTTCACGTTACCGAAACGTTATGGATAAAAAAGATGATTTACTATTATTAAAGAATAACTAAAGCGTCTTATTAAAGGTATAATAAAAGGGTTAGTAATGTATGAATATATAGCATGTGTAACGCTGAAATTTATGCGAATTAATTAACGCGGCAAGTAAAAAAATTGAAATATAGTTGCAATGGTTTAGGCAGGTTCAATGAGTTATGTTCAGTTATATTATAGCAGTAAGAAGGAAGTTTTTTGCAAAAGACAGCCTGTTACGAAAAAACTGGTCCCGGTATCCGGGAAAATAATTTAACCGTAGAAAACTGTCACTATATTAGTAACGAATGCGTTTTCGTCTCTCACATGAAGAATTAAACTGCTGTACATTTCCGCGCATTGCACAGGAGTCTGAAGTTTTCATCGCTATAGTATTTGCGTGTATTGTTTTTTATAAGCGATTCTTCCAGTTTTATATATTCTTCTTGTATATACAATAGTCATGTACTCACCAATGAGTCTGCACTCGTACTGCATTAGCAGTAATAAGCTACGTATGAAATGCGACGGTATACGTGTATAATGAAATTTCGCGCGGAATATTGCAAAAGTTTTTGGTGTCTAGGGTTGGACAGTCACACGAACGCATACGGCTAACTTCTATTCCGTCGAGATGTCGCATTATTATACACCATTTATTTTCCAAAGTCGCTGCTCTCCCATTATTGCGTTTCACGCGGAGAGAAAAAAATAAAAATCATGGCAGAGAGTATAGAGTTTTAATGGTAAGTGCTCGAAAGTTTCGTAAATAGGATGAACTTTCAGGTAATAACATGATAAGTGAGATGGAATAGGAATTTAAAGCTGATGTTGAAGTATACAAACGCATATAAAGTATCGAATGCAGCCTGAATGTATCTTGTATAAAGAGATTTTACACTGAGAAAAAAATGGTTCCAATTATCTCTTAATAACTATAATTTAACTATAATTATATAATAATTTTTTTGGGACAGCTATATGTTTATAGTTGTTTTGATCATGCAAATAATTATATTAATTGTGCTATCAATAATAGCCACATATACTGCTTGAAAATCTTCATTCATAAATATCAAACTCTTCTTTCAGTGTACAAATCAATATTTACAGAAATATTATTAAGACAGAAGCGAAAGAACTTTCTGCACCTTAATCGGTTTCCATCAAGAGAAAGAGGGAGGCACATGTCCACAATAGTGCGCATTTGAATTTTCTACTTATGCGGTGGAGTTATTATCTATCTGTCTCTTGAGATGCCTCTTTTGAGATAGAGAAATAAGAATATGTATTTCGTGAATAACGCTGCTACGTTTCTACGAAGAAAATCTTACGGAAATGCATCGCTTTGTAGTTCCTTTCACACGTGGGATATTTTCCTTATCATTTCCGTTTTGTTTCTCACGAACGAGAGTTGAAATACATTCTCGCAGTGATCGTCTTGCTGAAATCATTTATGGCGTATGAAGACGATGTCTCTTTTCGCGTAAAGACAATTCTTTATTGACGCGAATTTCTTACGAGAAGATAGAAGCGGGTTATCACTGTGCCTCGGTCGATTTTTCTCGCGTACAATAAAGATATTGTTCTCGTGTCATTCCCTCGGGGTGTAAAGTGAAGCGCGTGTAGTTCTGCCGCACACATGGAGTTACAAAACGGTCTGCGAGCGAAATAAGGACTCTTGCAGTAAAGACTCGAAAACGCAACCACTTGGTACCCGTCTCACGTATCCGCATCGCCGCGTCGTGCGTCTCACAATTTCTCATTCCGAGGCTGCGATTTTCCGCACCTTCCGCACTCTCGACTTTTTCCTCGTTTTCAGCTTTTCTCCATGCTTCCCCCTTCTGTCTCGTAACGGGACATAGCTAGAAGGAAAGAAACTATGTCTACAAAACCGGTAATGGAAGAGGGGTTCATGCGCGGTCGAAAGCGACGACGACGACGACGACTTCGGAGCCGATGAGTCCGAAGTTTATCGGAAATTCCATTTCGGTCGTGTAAAGTTTCCTACCTCCGGCGTTTTATGCGCCGTCTGGTTTCCCGCTTTTCCTTGTCTTCCTTTATTCGCTTTCATCCTTTCCGGTTACATTATTCTTCGTTTTCTCCCTTTGCGCCTTCATTAGTCTTATCGCATATTGTAAAACTGTCTATTGTATAACTGATGCGATTAACATGCCTTTGTGCAAAATCTGTTATAATAAAAGAAATCTCTAAGTAACATAAAAAATAAGCTTATATATATATATACTGAGAAATATATATATATACTATATATATATATATATACTTTTTAAATATTTTGTGTATTACTTTTTTCATTTTCTTGTCTACGTAAATTGTTTATGTAAATTGTAATAATTTGCGCGCGAGGAAAGAATTCGAGTAAAATCATTACCAATGCATATTGAACAATATATATATTGATTGGGAGTAGATAATTATATGCGGTTTATAATCCCTTTGTAATGCTTTGTGATTAAGGTTAATATTACCACGATTGAAATTTAATAATAAATTATTTAGTGTTATATTGTATTGGATTTTAGTTATATTCCAGTAATTGTCACATTTTGTATACGATATCCTTTATAAATATTTATCTTTTACAAACGTTTATTACATTGACAATTAGATTTTTTTATATAGAATTTTTACTTTTCAAATTTTCATGAAAAATTATTTTTATATTTAAAAGTTTTAATATTTTTGACACATTGTTATTAAAACATAATATTCTCCTGCAGAAACTTGTAGAAGAATATCTTTAATAGAACATATATGCAAGACTTTGCTTGATCATTACCGCAAAATCTCTCTCAAGAGTTTAGTTGGAACTTTTCCTACGGCAAGAAGTAAACCGAAAAAAATTTACCAGAGCACGTTTGAATTTTAACGGTAAAAGTTTAGTCTTTTTTGATCTTTTAAAAATAAAATTGCAAAGAGAGTTTTCAGTGACTTATAATTTTTATTTAACTTTTATTAAAGAAGAAAAAATTTTTGTGTAGTTGAGGTTTTATTTGATGTTTGCAAAAAATAGTTTTTAATTGGCATATCAATATCTATACATTAACAAATTTTTTTGCTAAAGTATGTAAAATTTTTTTGCTAAAATATGTAAAATGTTCAAGTTAGTTACTTGAGTGTTAAAACTTTGCGGTATTGCTTATTATGTTTGATCATCCTACATAATTAATTTAATAAAATTATTTTCAAATCTGTATTTAATTAAATTTTAGATACTCAGATTATTTTTTTCATGTACGATTAAGTTCTATGTAGTAGTTTTTTTTAGATTTGTCAATTTTTCATATATTTTTTATATAATCTCTAACAATAAATCTAATACTAATCTAAAAATATCAGTAAATAGGTGTTTCTACAATTGTATGTTCGTGATAAAAATTACGGTGATGATTTTTGTTCTCGTGACTTAAAAAAGAATTGAACACGAACCAGCTTATTAAATTCAGATACGGATTAAATTAACTCGCTGTCAAAGACTCGCTACCTTTCGTTAGTTGAACAACTCTATCTTTATTTGTTTTGAGATCGAGATACCACGTCGCTTCGAACTACCATGCGGAACAACAATGAACAAAGCGTATAACTTTCAGATAACTTCGGCCTGCGTTCGAACGTAATCCACTTGCGAGGCTCCGTAGAAATCTTAGGAGAAGTCAAGTTAACGAAGTTTACAGGGAGTTGAGTTATTTGGCACGGCATTTACTGTCGCGTTTCGATTTGTCCATAATGTTTGCAGCTTTGATGCGTTGACATTGTCGGTGGATTAAGATGGTGCTTCATGACAAACGCGAATTAATTACATAGCAATCTTATGTTGACGTTTAATATATAGTTTAATATATAGTTTTCTTTGTTATGAATTGCGTAACGTAGCGATTATTATGAATATTACGAATACATTTGTATTGAAGAATGAAAAAAAAAAACGATTGTTAATTTTATTTAGAATCTACTTCATTATATTTAAGAGCATTGTTTTTTTCCCTATACAGATATATACTAAAAACTTACATAATAGACATATACTTATACATAAATTAACAAAAAATAAATGCATTAATTTTTTTATATTTTTGATAAAGATAAGTTAGTATCTTTTTATCATTATCTTTTTATAAGTACATTATACGATTATTTTTATAGCTTAATTTAATGATTGACATTTAATATTTCTAGTTATTTTATTGTATTTTAAGAATACTGCGACTAGATTTATATAACTATCTGTCAGAATATAACAGTAATCCATAAGTATCGTCGAATGAGAGAAAATTACGAGAGAGAAAAATAATCTGTTTATCTAAATCTTCTAAGTTTTGTTTCTACTTTTACTGAGGAACGTTCTGCAATATCGATCCAGTTTCTAATTAACATCAATTTGCAAACAAGCAAAATACGTTATCGAACAAGTTAACGAATGAATAAGAAATATTAAAATATATGGATTTTCCATTAGAACACCGTTTTATTACGTAATAGGAACAACAAAGTAATTTTTTTTTTATTTTTACGAATTAACCTTTGAAAGATGCTTGTGTTTTATTTATGAACTTGAGATAAAAGGCAATTTTTAGAACTTTACAGTTTATTAATGAACTAATTGTGAAAGAGAGAGAAAGGAGCAACTTCGTGAGCTATCAGAATTTTGCTTAGTCTTCCATTGATACCATGAATCTCGATAGTCTCGTAGACAATGCGTTCTTGGCAACTTTGTGACTCCCCAGTGAATATGCGCTCGTCAGTTTTGCATGTATATAACTATCTGCATAATCTATACTAGCTAGCGCAACATGTACATGTATGTTTGCTATGGCGGAGGTCGTTGGCAGACTCAGGTGTGCCGATAACTCATTTCAGGGAGAGGGGAGGATGTCTTGATACTGTACATATTTTTCTTCCAATAGAACTCCCAGAGTTCTATCTATCTTCTGTACGAAGGTCGTCGTTCGCGTTTCACATTACGTTTATTCTAAAAGATTTATTTATGAGAATATTAAATCGCAGTTATTGAATTCTGAGCTTCGAAATGAAAATACTGTTTGATATTTTGGCGCGATGATTTATCGTAAACGCGTTTAATATATAATGTCGTATATTTATAGTTTTTTAGTTTAAATAAAAAATCAAAGATAATAAAAAATTAAAAAAGAGCATACGTGTCTATTGCATTAAAAGCTTAACAAATTTTTTTTATGAAAACATGTTCGATCAACGTAATTTTGCAGTAAACATTTTTTTACTTTAACGTGATTTTCTTTATTTCTAGAAAATCTGTTCAGCCAGGAACACATTAGTCTTTTTTAGTGTATGTGACAATGTATTGTATCCTTTTTATTTTCTTTCTAATAGAAGTTTACCTAAATGTATTTTTTGTATTATAAACGATCAACATGAATTTTTAATTATATAGATATGATTTAAACAATTTTTCAATTATGTGTAATTGTTAAATTAGGATAAATTTATAATGATATTAAAACTTCTCTGTTTTTAATTAAGTTATTAGCTAACATTAATGTTAAATAACAAAATATCAAAAATTATTTTCAAATGATTTGGAATAACGTGTGAAGTAAGTAGAATGCTATAATAATTTATTATAGAAAGTTACTTTTAATATTTCGCTATTATCAGTTTTAATATTTTTTTTTATTAACAGATTAATATAAATAACAGATTAATATAATTAAGATTGAGAGAGAACTAATTTAAAAACTGCGCTGATATATATTCAATGAATTGTAATTATGGAAATTAGAATTATTGGATCAAGCATCAACACACACCTTGAAATCTTTTTCGATTAATCTCAGTACTTATAATTTGCGTGCAGGCAGAAAAGTATACGTTGCCGGATATAATAAGGGCGACTAAGTGCAGGTCGAAGTGTATAGGGGTCGATGAGAGTGAATTGCTCTCATAATAAGTCGTTGAAAGTCATTGAAGTAATGCCCCTCTCTGTCTTTCATACAACGTTCTTGAGCGAACGAGGTGAAGTTAAGTCTTTTGAAAGTCGATATACGTGTGCACATTTAAAATCCATTTTTTAACCCTTGTTCGTCACACCTCCTCCAAGTTATGTGTGATGCTTATTTTTGTTTAGATTATTGGAATCTTGATTTATAAGTACGCCGCGTCGTTTAATATATTTGAATAATGGATGAAATGCGGCGTGTTAAACGGAACTGTTAGAACTTTGGGAATAGTGGAAACTATTAATACAGTAAACACATGAATATGTAAGATCTGCGAATCCTTTACGATGCAAATTGTCCTCACCGCTTCACTGTGAGCAAATTCACTGTAATTTGTTACAGTTCTATCACTTACAAGAGAAAGGAAAACGTCTTTTTTATTTTAACATTTGCTCAGAATAATATGTCGTATAAAAGTATTAAGTGAATAATCTTAAACCAATCTTAACCAAATTTTTTATAAAATATAAATATGAATTTTCTAATCTTTTTAATTTAATGATTTTTATCTTTATCTTCTTTTTGGATCATCTAAATATCCAGAATTATGTTAGATAATATTATTAATGTCATAAATAATTGCTTTTGAAGTAATATTTAATAATTAAGTTAATATGTAATAATTGCAATTTTTGTCATTAGTATAGATTTTATTATTCTTTTATACTGGATTAATTATTGTTATAAATTTTAAAGAATAAAATCCACGATTTATCAAAGGTAATTAATAAAACTTTTAGGATTTCAAAAATATATAAAAATCGTATTTTATTTTAAAATTAATGATATTTTGCAAGGTTCGTATTTCACATGATATTTTTCATTTACCATGTTAAAAATCTATACGATGCTAAATGATTTCGTTATTAAAGGAATACTTTTATACATTAAAATCCTTTGAAATATATCCTTTAACGCGCAATTTGATATTTGAAATAAATATTTTAATTGAAAATATTTATTGTACAAACGCAATGTTTTTATCAAAATTAGGATTACTTTTTATATCAATTATGCTATTTATCTTGTTTATTTATCTCTGTTCCTAATTTCTTTTTATTAAAACAATATCCATATTAATATCCATAATATGTGCTTTGGAAAATTAACAGAATCATTATGGGTTTCTTTCATAAAGGAGTATATTTCTATCAGAACTGTTGTTATTTTAGTTTCCATGCTGTTTGGCGACATACGCTCACGAAACATCGTACATATAAGGTGCATTCTTAAAGGTACACGAACATGATGTTCACGCGTGAAAATTTTGTTGTTGCGAATATTGAATCGTTGCCAGTGTTTTTCATCTGCTTTATCCAGCTGTGTTCTCTAACTTGCCATTACAGTTTGGATTGTTTCCAATTGATACCTCGCATACAGCGAATTTCTACGTAACCTTTTTCTTTTCAAGGGATGTTTTACGGAAAGGTTGAGAAGAAGAATATAATAGGATAATATTTAAAATGACATGAAAAGAAAATATTTGAGTGCTACCATTTGTGATATTTCTCACTTAACATTTCATATAATTTTTGAGTGAGGTGTTGACTTAGTTCATATATGTAACGTGTTAGGGAAGAAGTATCACGTATATGAATAATAGCACTAATATTTTATTATGTTAATGCCTTCCACCGCTTAGTCATTCGATGCACTTTGATAATTCGATGCTTTTAAGGTGCAAAAATATCTCCGTAGATTAAAATAGTTTGAAAACTTTATTTTTGTCTGTTGTGTAGAAGCAGTTTAGAAAACTTAAACATACAGTATGCTTTTAAAAATATTAATTTTAATTTATTCCTGTCGATTATATGCCCTTTTTTATACAAGAAAGAGACGTATATGGCAGAATCTTTATTTCAAAATTGAAGTCAGCACTATGAAATTTTTTAAAGATATATATTTCTAGCACACACAATTTAAAAAAATTTTTGTAATACAGTATGATTAATCTATAAACTAAGAATTAAATAATATGATATGAATTTGGATGAGAATAAATCTAATTAAATATGATAATTCTTATATTTGGAGAATCCTATTCCTATTCCTATTCAAAGCGAATTTTAGTGCTTAAATATTTCTGTGTGAATTTATATATATATCTTATTCTGTGATATTGCTTAAAGTTGCTCGCGCGATTTCGGTGTCATAAATACTCGCTATTTCGTTTTCATGCAATCAAGAAAGCAATAGTTATGTAAATATAACAATAACATTCATCACATCGTTTGCCTTAATGTTGTAGTTACCAAGTTGAGGGAGCATTGGGATGAGACGAATTCGAAAGTCATGCAAAGGAAGACGCAGTTGGACATGATGCTGGGAGACAGTCAACGATATGAGGCAAAGAGAAACGAGGTGGAGGTCTGGCTAGCACGAATGGAAACTAGACTTGAGAGAATGCGAGCTGTGGGACACACCGCTGACGTACTCGAGGCGCAGCTCAGGGAACAAAAGGTACATCGAACTCTCTTTCCGTATTTTCGCAAGTAACCATTGTTAGCTCTTCGAGTTGGTAAGTTTTTAGTGTCATCCGTAAGAAGTATTTTTAACGAAAGAATAAAAAAGGCAAAAAGAAGGCTCGTGCCATAATGCCTCTGTCTATTTGGCTTGTCTTCAATGTCGAAAATATTGAATGATTTTTGAATGCAAAGTATTTAACGGAGATTGAGGAATTGATGCAATCTAGATTAATAGAAATGATTGAAGTGCCGATAGATACTGAGTATTTGATTGAATTGTACTGAAATACCATTGCATTGAAATGCTATAAGATAGTTCATTTATGTTTTGAGCAATATTAATTATAAACAATTTCCTGCGTTTAATCGTGTTATAATGCAAATAAAAATTGTAATTTTATTTTTATGAAGATATTCTTTATGCGACATAGCTTACTTTTATGGCAAGACATTTCGACAGCGCATTTTTCATTTTGTATACCGGAAATGTACTGATATTGAACGAGATATATTTGACCAATATCATTTCGTACGATATTAGAAAATCTTGTGAATTAAATCCTTCTTTTCGGACGAAATAACATTCGACGTTAGACAAATTTTTGATCATGCACCATATATTTGTTGTATTATGGATTTTTATTATGTGATTAATATTTATCGCAAATAGTGTAGAAGCATTTAAAACATGTAAAATTCTTTTATATTATTATGTAATATACCTACGCGAGTATTGAATATATATCAGTTGGCGAGTAAATATTATATTTTATAAAGCTACTATCTTTTCTCATTCGTAAGCAAAATTAAACAGAGCGAACATTTTGGAATTCATCTATCCTATATAATAAATCCTTTCTAGTAATCTTCTTTTATTTTGCGTACGAGATCTGAAAAAAAAAGTTATAAAGAAAGCGTCTCAATCAACGAGATCTCAGCCGAAGAAGTACATTACGTGAAAAGCTCTGTTTAGATTCAAAAGAACCAAATGAGATATTCATGGAATAATTTATTTCCGCGGTGCCTTCATGTCGTCTTTGAGTGAACGCGTTTGCCACACTTCTTCCGAATCTCATATCTTCTGAAATATATTCCGAAATAAAATCCATATGAAATAGTTCAACATAATTATTTCATTGTTCTCGAAAGATAAAATAATTGCGTTTAATATTTTATTTATTCTTTACAACTTTTATATTTACTTTACAATTTTATTTTCACGAGCATTTCTTTCAATCTTTGCGTACGTTTTTATCTGTAAAAAAAAGATTGTTTATACGGAGATTTTATCTTGGATGCACTTTACAATTCTGATCGGAACCAATCTGTGCCGACGGATATCCAAAGAAAAGTTGCATCGTACGGTATATCGGTATAAAACTTTTAGTCGAAGCTCTCTTCGAAGGTTTAACTTTGCCGACTTATCGAGGCTCGAGTGCAAAAGAGGCACGGCTTCTTCTAACTCAATACGAAGCCAGAGTTAGATAAGTTTCCTTTTTTCGCCCGCTGGCCCACCTTCTTCGATTTCACGATCTCGTTCCCTTTCTTTTCTTCATAGTCGTTTCACGCCGAGCTGCATCAGTACAAACATCACATCGAACTTTTTAATCAGCTCACTCAGAAGCTGATAGCGGTTTATCAGCAAGATGATACGACACGAGTGAAGAAAATGACGGAAACGATCAACCAGAGATACAACAATCTCAATACGAGGTGAGTAACAATATATAATTTCTTTGCTGTGAAATTTTGGGCAATCTCTTAAAGTATCTCCGATTTAATCTTTATCGATTTAAATTTATAAAATAAATTAAGTGGAACCAATTAAGATTTTTAATTATATAATTGTTAATTGAATTTCGATTCAAAATTTAAGTTGAATATAATGAATTTAATATGACTAATGAATTTAATACGAATATGAACTAATATTTATTTTTGTAATAAACGTTCTAAATCTAAGTGAAAAATAAGTAAGCAGAGAACAATTTTTTTTCTTAGATTAATTTGGCACAATTTTTATTTTAACAAATTTTTAATCCGTATCTCTCTCTTTTTCTCTCTCTCTTATTTATTAAAATATTTTATATCTAAAAATTATAAAGTCGCAAGAAATAATAGTGAGTAATAAATAAATTAATAAAATTTTCATTAATAGAAGATTAATTCTCCGATTTTGCTAATTATGAAATCGTAATCAGGAGAAATGCGTCTTTTAGGCTAGCTTAGATATAGAGCAAGTACGGTGCGTTTACTCTCGAACTTGTATTCGCGTCTATAGTGTTTCGAGTTAAGGAACTTTGCTTCGAATCAAACTGTAGATCACGGATGTAATACTGTATCGACCGATTCGTTTCCAGCATCATCAATCGCGGAAAACTACTGCACTCCGCGATGAACTCGCTCCACAACTTCGACCGGTCTTTAGACAAGTTCTTGGCCTGGTTGAGTGAAGCGGAGTCTTCGATGGAGGGATTGGAAGCGGAAGCCGATCGACTGGGCGGACGACGAGACCAGGGCGCGCTCAGACGACCGCAACATCAGCTTAAGGTAAGATTGTCACGTTCACACAAATTTCACGACAAGTTCCGACACGGGATATTCTGGTAACGTAAGTGTTCTAATCTGATGCAACACAGCCATATGTTCAATGTTGTGAGACGAAAGATTGCTCATTTTTTAAATTGCTCGAAATGGACATATTTCGTAAAAAATAAAAAGGGAAACGATATTATATTTTTTTTTATTTAATTTTTTATCTTTTTTTATGATTGAAATATATATGTATATCTCAATTATAAAGAATTATACATATATATATATTTTTTTTTATGATTTATGCACATGATAAAAAAATATTACATATTTAAATATTTATTTACAAGCGTTGTAATTGCTAGATTAATTTGTTGCAATTTCGATGACAGTAATACCGAACGATTATATGAAAAAACCCGTTCTAACAGGATCTTTATTAGCGTTGCAAAAGACAAAGGAAATTGCGTGTATGTGCACGTGTTACGCGCTCTAAAGCGGTAGGTATTATAGAGCGTCGCTAGAATAAATAAAATTAATAATTTTTTAAATCGACTCTCACATTTAAAAATATTACGGAATTTCAGCATTTATCATATTTAAAGAGTTTAAAAAACATCTTATTTAAAAAATTGGTGCAAAAACGAGAGTGTACGAAAATCTGTGAATGCAATTGCATTGCAAAGTAAATAAAAAAATCATATCAACAAAATAATATTCAAATATTCAAATAATATTCAAACAAAATAATATTCAAATATAGATCTTCTTTTTGATTTTAATTTTTAATTTATATGTCGTCTTGTTCGTATCAATAAAATTTAGCTAAGTTTTACATTTTAACAGAAAGAAAAAAAGAAAAAAGATTTTGCTAAAACAATTAAGTAAAATATTTGGACAATATATGATATTTAGATATTTTATAAATATAATTTTATGGATATTTATATCTAATATATAAATATTGTATTATTTTTTATATTATTTGATGATATTGCGATTTTTATTTATGCAGTTTAAATTTATTTTTTGATATTTTAAATATTATTATAGATTGCAATATATGTGGCATCCGCACGATTTTGTTAAAGCATTTAAAATTTTAGCTGGATACAGATTTGAAATTAAACTTTGTTAGACCATCAAAATAATGGATGCTTAAGCTGGCTGCTAGACTGTCCAAACTTTTTGCAGCATTGCTCATGTTTGAGTTTTGCTACATAATTATTTTGATGAGTTGGTAAAATTATTTTCAGATTTGTATCTATCTAAATTTTTAAATACTTTAATAAAATCATTATTTTCCGTATATGCAAATTTATACAAATTGATACAAAAAAAATGTAGTATAAAAATGTTTTGCCAAGCAGAACATGCAATTTTTTATTATGCGTGAATTTCTCATTTGAATAAAAATGAGATATAATTCGATTGACGTGATATCCATCACGTTGATCTTTCTACGTTGCGCATCTTCCATAGGCCAGTTTTTTAGAGTTTCGACCGATTGTTACAAAAGCGTATCGAAAGTGTCAGGGTATCGATGTAGCCATTAAAAAGAAGAAACTTGATATTGAGTATCGATATAATGTGGTGACTGGCCATCAGTCTTTTCACGCGGAATGTGTTTTCCGCTTTATATATGATTTCCAGAGCGTGAAGATTTAAATTTTCGTACGCCACGCGCCCGCTCGTGGTTGTTTTTCGTCGCGTTGACGCATCCGGTAAATTTCTCGCCACAACTGGCAGCCATTGCATTCACGTGCTGTGATTTAGTTATCCTATAATTTTGCATTTGAATCGGTTGCTTTTCACGCGACACACGATGTTTTTTACCGGCACGTTACCGATTTTTTTACGGCCATTGAACGTTTCATTAATTTGCAAGTGATCATTCCCTTCGTTCATCATGGTAAACATAAAGCAGCGATATATGATACTCGTAGAAGATAAAAAATAAATTTTTCACGATTGCTGTATTTATTAAAGTTAAAAAAATTGGAAAAAATTTAATATATTTTTATTATTATTCTTTATATGATTACGAATTTTTATGTAAATATAAAACACGATCACAAAGATCGAATGTAAACTTTGCTATTTATAAACGATAGATTGTGCGGTAATAGAAATCGAAGAATTAGATACACAAATAGATATACAAAAATTAGATATAGAAAATGAGTAATAATAGTTATCGAACGTTAAACATATTTTAATGAGACTGCGTAATTAGGTATATGCTGCATGTGGAGAGAATTGCTTGCAAAATTGATACTGATATATTGTACTCGGATTCAAACTGATACTATACGCGACTAATATAATATTTCTGCTTGTACTTCTATAGTTATGAAACTCGCCATTTTTAGTATTGAATTATAAGTACTCGCGTAAATGTAACTAAGGCATTCACGAGTGTCATTATATTGTAATACTTTTCCATAATTATTAACAGATCCGTTCCCGTTTACAATCTTCTTACGTTCTATTTGCTCGTCGAGACAGCACTAATTATTGACAGAAACAAGCACGATTACCGTTGGTGAGCTAGACTTTGATCGATTGCGTGTAATATTTAAGAGGAAACGATCCACCATCGAGTAAGGAGCTTATTGTGTTTCTTGCATTTTAAAGGGAAACGCCGACGAAAGATCAGTATTTCAAAGTGAAGAAAATTCAATGCTAAATTCATTACTAGAGTTTATTATTTTTAGTATAAGCTATTGATTAATTTTCTGTTTGATTTGACTATTAAATTTTGATCATATTCTTTTGGGAAAATTGAGTTTCAGTAAATTATTGAAAAAATTATTAATATTACTTTAGTATATGATGCACATTGCACTTTATTGAAATATCTATGTATTTCGTTTTATTGAAAAATATTACATTTTCAAGAGTATTACATCACATGTACTATTATTAAACAAATTTTTTAAAATTTAATTTAGATAATCTCTCTTAAATTTTAAAGCAATTTAGCAAAAATGTTTTATTTTATTGCGAAAGTAAATTTACTAATATCTATTACATCATTATATCTGTTATTGATATGTATTATATCATTATATAATTAAAATCCAGTATCACATTTAGGACATGTCACATTAGAATCATTCGGAGTGATTCAGAAATGGCGATATTGAAATCCTTTCATAATTCGCGAATATTCAGATATTTTCTACAAAAAAAAAAAATGCTTGAATAACCTATTAATCACTAGTCAATAGAGAATCTATCTCAATGCATTATTAAAATAATCGATCGCTAATAACAGAAACTCAGTATTGCTAGTAAATGATTAATAATGATTCTTTTTGTTAATTTTTAATCATACTTAATAACACATAATGCACAATTTATAATGCTCAATATTGAATATTCAACGATTTAATTAATGAATGTTACAAGATCATGAGAAATGAAAGAATTATTTTTTGTATGTTATATTAATCGATAATCCTTCTTGCATTATATATTTTTTGTTTGATTTTTCAAATGATGAATATTGTACCATTTGATGTACACACATATATCCAATAAATGACAGAAGCATAATTTATAAACTGTAATTATTAGCAATGTGGAAATAGCGGTTATTTGATAAATCGTATAATAACTGATTGGAATTTATTATTCGATCTGTCATATCCATCAGTAGTAGTTTACAGTATTGTATAATATCCTGCCGTTTGATAGCTCATGTGATAACATGAATATCCAAAAGTAATCAACCATATTATTTGCTTTGCAATGCTGTTATCTTTACAAATATTCATATTGTATTTTTTTTTTAACTGAAATAATTTTATAGTACTTTTTTAAATATGGTAAACGCTAAAGTTACGTGTTAGAAATAATTACGAGCTGGCAATTATTATCTCAAGCTTATATTTTTATTTACTGTACATGCGAGTTGATGCTAATGTTCATGCTAATGTTTCCGTACACAGAGCAGAATATCGTGAAAAAACTTGTTATCACCTCTTGTTTCAATGAGTCGCGTAACGTTGAAACTTTTTTCCTACATCGCGTTTTCATGTGGGAACCATGCTGGTCGTACCATCTGGCACTCGAGACTAATTAACTCCAGGGAGCGTGCCCATTTTAGTCTCGCTAAACTCTTTGTACCTCGTTGACACAATTTCGGAGTTATTTGTATCTATAGCAGTAATTTATTTCGAGTCCATTTCGCCGTTTATGAATTCAAGATTTAAAGATGGATATTAAATCGAGCCGAAGTGAAACAATTCTGCTCTACAGCTCTTACTCGGTCATTTATTTATATACGATGATAAATATGGAAATTGAACGGTGGATAAGTAGAACGCTTTTTCTCCCTTTTGATTGTAAAGCTGTTTTCATTGTTTTATACGTTCATTGCTCTTGCAGCGAACAAATTAGAAACGAACATCAAATGCCGTTTGCAATTTCTGCGAAAACTCTAACAAGTTTTAACTAAAAGTAATATACATTTGAACTCACGACAGAAAGAATCATAGAGCATTTGCTGAGCAAACCAAGATACATTGAACTTATTTATATGTAATATTGATTTTAATATTTTTATTGGTAATGGTCGCAGTACAACCTTGAAATGTACTATTGAAATATGTCTAAAAATCTTATACATCATACTCTTAGTCGCTTGGATTTGTTTTGATATTTGAAATAAACCAAAATAATTTTCCTCTCAATTCCGCATATTTACGTTAAATATACTGCAATATAGTATTCTGAGGAATAATGCATAAGATCTGTCAATGTATCGCATACATATTTGCGGTCAAACTATTGAACTGCGATATATCTTGAATATGGTAGTCGCTATTAGTTTCACAACGACGCTGTTCTGTAGTTCATAGTTTACAAATGCGATTTAACTAATGAATTATCGACCAACGCCTCGCTCGGACGTAACTTATATATGTACCCACTTGCCCATATCTACTTCATGTCTTTCGGCAGTGCATGGAATTTCTAGTATTATTGTCGAAAGCACGTTTATTCTCTCTGTTTAAGCCACACTTTGGTTCCAGCTGCGACTTACGTCGTTCAAATTATTTCTGGACTGAATATCCCAGATAGAATATCTCGAAACATTATCCCGAAATAATTATTTCTACTTTTACGGCATTACTAGGTGTACATTTTACCCAAGATTTTTAGATATGTTTGTGTGAGCAATATAACATACGTTTTTAATGATTATCATCTTTGTATGACAATGAAAAGCTTTCTGTAAAAAGCTGCAATTTATTTTATTAAAGTATCAAACGTTCACTTCATTTTATTGGAGAGATAAAATATACGCATTTAAGTTTCTTTCAAATTACGAGCCCTTTGACATTGTTCAACATCAAAGAGATATATCTCGGAACGAGATATTGCACATTCACGATTTATGAATTGCGAATTACATTCGTTGCTACGTGACGTCGTCTCATGTTTCTAACATTTGCGAAGCGCTCGATCGGATTGCTCTACTGAAATGAGGAGCTTTGCACGTGCTTCAGACTTTTGCACTTCTTTTAACTTTATTTGACTTCTCATTGTGCGTCACATCGGAATTCCACTGCTTTTAGGAATCGCTTATACGGAAAATAGAGAGCATCGATCGGCAGAATAACGAGGAGTTGCTTATGTGACCCGACTTACGTTTCGCCTTTAGATGAACAAAGAGAGTACAGCCCTTTCTCATATTCATGGTAAACACGGCACGCTCCGCTTCGTTAGATCAATCCTGCCGTGGCTAATCTGCTTTAATGCAATTTCACGTGGTGGTTCTCTTTTTCTTTATCGTAGAGCCATGTACACTCTATGAGTCGAGTCTCCCTGCGGTAAACCCGCCTTCGTACTTAGGCGTCATTAATGCTCAGAACCATAATTTATTGGTGCATTGGCGATTTTCGAGAAAGAAGAAAAACGAGGCACTTCATATGATAATTAGCTGCATTTAGTCAATTGAGATAATTTGAATTAATTATCCGAGTTATATCTTACATGTTTATACTATGATATTTTTTTGTAAATAATATATTTTATGTTATTGCAAAGATTTTTTTATCTTTATTTACAGCGCATGTATACTGTTCAAGTTTAAATCTGATTAATCTGATAATTATTACATTTGTTCTTTATACTTTAAAATAATTCTACTTTTCTTGAATATATTATAAAAATATTATTTCTTCTCGCTTTTGTGTGTTAAAACTCGTAATTGTGCTTATTCGAAATTAATCGAATTACTGAGGAATACGTTCTTTTTTGTTCAAGTGTAATTATACATATTTTACTACTTTAGAATCAACTGTCAAATTTTGGAATTGTAGACTCAACTGTCGGATTTGACTTTTGTTCAAAAGTTACTTTGATGTGATTAATTTTGTATGCGGTATTATCCGATTGGATTCATTTTCTGCGTACTTGACGTATAATTGTCAAGGCTGACTAAAAGGGTATTAAATCTTCGTGGTTCAGGTCGCGATTGGCGAAATGGCGATGTATTATCATGGTCCCGAAGGTCACGGAAATACGGAAGAATGAGTAAACCGAGCCAACCACTTTCCCTTTCTCGCTTCATCGCGCCAAACGCAGCCGAACGATCGATAAAACGCTTCCACCGTCGGACGGTCGAGCGCCGCGACGATAATATTCCCCTTCTAATAACCATTATTCCATTATATTATGGCGCTTTTCGAGATCCGACGCAACGGGAGCTTTGGCGTTCCGTGCATTGCATTTTGGTCATGTCGCGAGAGAAATAGTACTCTGGAGAAAATTTACGACGAATTTACATGCGCATGTGCTCGCGAATATGCATGTACGCCGCCACGCCTCCAGACTTTTCCCAGTTAGAATCTCATTCTAAAATATCAGAGACCATGTTCTAAACATTTTCTGGAGTCTTGTGACACTTGCGAAATTAATTCAGCTTCATAAACATGAAACATAAAAGTGATGTTTCAGCTTAAGAATGTAGATATGTTCTTTTGTGATAAGAATAATAATTTAAATGTGATTTTTAACTTAACATAAATGTAAATAAACAAAATAAACATTTTTAACGTAACATAAATTTTAAAATTAATAAGCGAAAAGACTACATTTGATCAAAACGGATTTGAAATCCTAATAATATTTTTGCGTGAATTTTTGTACCATTTCCAGCTAAATGCGTGCTGATTATTTGTCAGTCTTAAAATACAAACTTAAAATAAAATTCAAATAATATCACAGTTTAAACTGAAAATCTTAAAATTATTAATATTATTAGACATCAAATTTCACCTTCTTAAATATTTGTGTTGAACATTTGTCAATCAGTTTTACTTACTTATTGCTACAAATTTTAAGCTTTTATTTGTTATTTGTACATCGCTCTAAAAATTTGCTTTGTTTGTATGCAATAACGTCATTATAAATCGTTTGAAGCTTATTTTCCCTAATGACCATGTCGTCATTTTGTGCATCCACAATAAAATTATTAAACAACTGACGATAGCTTAGGGGTCGCGTTCACCGGCTTATCCTTTTTTAATGGTTCCGTGCACAAAGCGGCATTCCTTCTTTTTCAAGAGAGTAGTCTCTCGCAACAGGCTGGTCGGTGCAGCCAAACTACCCCTGCTCAATGAGGAAACATGATCTAAATCATCCGTCGTCACAAAAGATACACGGTCGTTGTGTGCTCGCAAGCATGATGAAAATAAAAAGCGAAAGTCGTAGGTTATGGAACTCCGACAGTGAGAAAGAGAAGGAAAGAAAGAAAATTACAGTATCGTAAAGGCCGGATGTAATAGAAACGAACGTATGAGGGTGAGCTGTTCGTCGGGTTTTTCTATTAAGGGATGAAATTTGAGACTAGAAATTTAATTTCCTTGCTGTTCGATAATATTTCTCCCTATTGTTCAGGAAACGCTAACTTCTGTATGGACAATAAATATTTTTCAATTCAGTTTTTCCATTAACTTTTATGAAAATTTTAGAAAATACTGAAAAACTTTCTGATGAAATATGTCCAAGCAGAGTGATTATAACAATTTGACAGTTAATAGTTGAATTTAAAAATTATATTAAATGTTTTTTAAACATCTTTTTGTTCTCTTTTAAATGTTTTAATCAAACTAATTTTTTAATCGTTAGAAGTAGTGTTATGAGGAATCATTAATATTTTATTATCGCGAATTATTTATGAATCTATTTATATCGTGATTAATTAAAATAACATTTAATTTCACAATAATTTATTTAATAAAATTAATTTGAATGTAATATTCAGAAGAATACTATATAATCTTTACGTTTTTATTATATATAGCTTTTCTCAATTCTTATAAACAGAACATACGTATCTACTCATCCGCCATGAACATTCTCATCCCCATATGTAATTTAATAAAATTTGACACAAGGGGTTGTTTCCGATCGAAATGGTACGCGCATGCGCTTTAAGTTCACGTAGATGGCGACACCTTTCCATCCACCCCTGCAGTTCCATAGTCGGTAATGCAGAATGTTCGTCCACCCTAGTTTAGGGGTGCTTCTTTGCTCAACCAGCAAACTACGTTTGTACCGACAGTTGAAATTTCACGACATTTGATATCATATCTCCTTCAGCTTAGCTGTTATCGATACGTTAACTGAGTGAGAAATCTCTCCTACGATTTCTTAGAGTGCAACCTTGGGTATCTCCAAACTTGCTATGGTAAATGCGACGTATTGACCAATTTATCGTTTGCTGATTGAATCTCGAATAGTCGGTTTAAATTTGTCTCAAATATAATGTTTATTGTTATAGTAAGAAATGATAAACTGCAAGCATATTGAAAAATAAATATGAAAATAGTGTATAAGTCATTTATTGATCTTTATTAAGTAAATTAATTGTTAATGATTTTACTTGAATT
>Ga0157364_1000401_pt1 | contig 28276 bp, 7 predicted proteins | sample AttsexASBM2_FD_111476 | JGI IMG/M metagenome (GOLD analysis project Ga0157364, IMG submission 111476) | Fungus gardens microbial communities from leaf cutter ant in Ribeirão Preto, State of São Paulo, Brazil - Atta sexdens ASBM2 | ecosystem: Host-associated > Fungi > Mycelium > Unclassified ... | reverse complement strand
CACACCCACACACACACACACACACACACACACACACACACACACACACACACACACACACACACACACACACACACACACACACAAAGTTTTTAGTACTATAATATTATAAAATATTAACAGTTTTTAGTATCATAATTCCACTTAGCAATTATTTGAGAATTAAGAACTTATTTGCAAATTATTTTAAGTTTATTATTTTTTTTTTATTGAAGTTTATATTTTTTTTTAATGAAAAATATATCACAGGCTGTGTTATAAACGTGTACTAAAGACATTCCGTGATATTTTGTTTTTTAGAGGCTTGAATTTAAGGCGATTTGAAAAAATAAGTTTTTTCATTACGATCTGATTAATCGAACACTATTATTATTCAATATTTTTATCTTATATGCTTTATTGTGTAATTTCTTTTTTTTACATACCTAAGGTTTAAGTAATTATTTATTTAGGAAATAATATGTTATAATTATTATATTCGTTGTAATTATTATTAAAGCCAGAATATTTATTTTCATTATTTATCTAGACTAAAGTCGTCGATAATTATTCAAAGTAAGATTATTTTAACAAATTTTGTAAGCTTTTAGCACATCAATAGATATATGATTATAATGCGATTGTGATATCTAAATTCATTATAAAATTTTTAAAAATATCCAACTATGACATTGTACATCTAAAAAAAAATATGTAAAGGAATGAAAACATAAATAGACATATACATAGATAGAAATATCATAATTTATAATAAAAAATTATGAATATTTAACAATACAAATATACAGAATAGATTGTCTTAAAGTTTTCTTGTCATTACAAATTTCTCGATCAATTTAAAATACTATAATAATAATTTTTTTATCAGTAAAACCGATAAACCATAATTACTGAATAATAACTAATAGAAAAAATAATTTTGTAAATTAAATTTCAGAGGAACCGTTTGACAAGATTATTTTCAATCAATTCAAATAGATTTTATTAAAATCTTCATTTCAAATTCATTTGCAGAAATATGCAATGTTAAAAATTGAGAAAGTATAATGACGATTTTCACTGGATATTTTTAGAAAAAATCGATTTTACATATATTGATGGAGGGAATTATAACTGAAAGGATACGCATATGGAGAACATTATATGATATTGGAATTGGAATTACATTATATGATATGTCATTTTATATGGCTCATATGTGGATAATGTTAATTAATAGATATATGATATGAGGCGAATTCTTTTTCTCCGCGATATATCACCTCGGCAACCAAAGTCAGAGTCGCAGATTCGTTGTGCAAATGCACTCGCTCGAGGAGACGAATAGTGCGTATCAATATTTATTTCTAGTTGCAATTTTACCGATTTATGGCCGGTTCGGGAGAGGAAGAGAGAGAAAGTATGAAAGAATGTAAGAGAATGAAAGAAAGAGGGTAATATATCGCTGATCCATTTTTCGCTTTTCTATAAATTATATATTATAAGTCGTTACACCGTGCATACATCTTTCTCCAGTCTTTTATCTTCGATTTACTCATTCTCATGCTATATAAGCGCCTCGATGATCCTTCCAACACTACTCTTGTTATGGAGCACAACACGGGGCGCATTTATTCCACACACACATATATACACGTATATACACATAAATTACATAACATACTGGGTATGCTACAACCGTCGGTCGTTTTTCTCAGATTATTCTTACGAATTCCTTGGCTACTTTGGAATTGATTTTTCCTATCGATGAAAATGTTAAATCTATAATTTCTTGAATAATTAACTACTAATTTCAAGAGCCCTGGCGGATAAAATTACATAAATTACAAAAATAATATATTTTTTTCTTGATTTTTCAGGACTTTAATAGAATTTTTATTTAAACAGAGAAATATTTAATATTGAATTTAGGAACGTATAAGAAAATATGATTTTCCTCGACTTTTGCTAAGGAAAAATTTTCAAATGAACCAAAGAAACTGCGGTTATAGGATATCCAGTGATTGTGGGACCTGTACGCGTTACTTTTTTTTTTATTATCAAAGGCCTAACAGGCGAGCTAAAAACAAACACGTTACATATATATTATTACAAAGCTTTACATCATCTAGTCAACGAATTATATTTATATTTATGAACAGCGAATCGCTATATCTTGAATCATTTCTCAAGTTTGCACTTATATTTCTGGGGCTTCCTAATTCGTTTAATCTTCAAATATAAATTTTAAAGTTTTTTTTTATTATTTTTAATTAAGATGTTTATTTGTATTCCTTTATTTGAATTAAAAATTATTTCAAATGATTTCATCTGAAATTAATTGGAAACTAAAATTTAATATTCTCTATCCTCCATATTCTTTACCTTAAAAATATTGAAAATAATTTTAAAATCAAATTTCAATGTTATGACTTAAAAAAATTATCTTTATTATAATTAAGTTGCTATAATTAATACACAAAATATATTTCTACATTATAACGAAGGATCAGTAGTTTGGAATCGAAATAAGAAATTCAATTTTAAATAAAAAACTTCACAAATACTTCCTTAAAAAGTTATTCAAACTTAGTTAAAAATTTAGCTACAACTTAAATACAGCATTGTATTCTTGCCAAATATTCCCATTTTAAACCCTGATTGATACCATTTCGCGTATTTTAATCATATAAAGGGATGCGACATATTTTCATAAATTAATTTATATACCAATTTTACTCCAATGTATACTCTTTACTCAGATTAGTTGTTTTAATCCTAAATTTGTGTTAAAATATAAAAGACTATAAAGAGTATAACAGATTTCAATTATCAAAAAAGGTACCTGTTAAAACGTTAATATTAATCAAGAATCATTAATATCGTTGCGGATACACAGTGGACATTTCACAAGTTCTAAGCCCGTTTTTTAACTATTCCTAGTCCTTTTCTACTCTTCCAATTTTGTACTTCCACAATAAGATTTTATCCCCTTTCCGCGGTCAATATAATCTATTCGCTTTCCATTTTATTACTTCACTGTTTTCGGAAATACATCAGCTGCAATATACGAGCAACACAAATCATTATACACGCATACTTAATATTCCTTAGTTTAATATTAGAGCTCTATTCTTGAAAAAATTCTTGAATGTTGAAGATTCAAAATTTCGTTTTTAGCAAAGTAATTAAGCTTTATATTACATTGAATTACTGCATTTCAATTATCTATTGATTTTCAAATTAGATATTTAAGGAAGATATAGCTGCGCTTAAAGTAAATGAAAAATTTGTAAATTTGTAATTGCCAATTCTTCAAGCTCCAAATTAAAGAGTTTATTTTCAAACTGTCTTAAAGCCTTATTAAAAAAACATATAGATTCTATCAAAGAACTATGATATAAATGCACGCTATAACAAAGCTGTGGAAAGTTTCGTGAAATAATAATTTCCACAGCTTCGTAACACGTATAATCTCTGAAAGTGTGAATTTAAGATTTAAGACAGTTTGAAAGAAATAAACTTTCCTATAAAATTTGTTCCGTTTTATTTTTAAAAGAAATCTTTTCAAAAAAAATGGGGCGGATGTACTTCGAGAAAACATCCGTTTTATCGATACGCAACTTTTTAGAAAAAACACTATATAGACACGTAACAAAAACACACTTATTCACACATACACGCACACACGCGCACGTTCGAATTTGCATGCTCCAGTTTCTTCGTGTGTTATTTCAATCTTCATTCGGGTGTTTTAGTCATTAAGAGGAAGATACAAGAGAAATCGCGAACATTTACAAAGGTTGCGTATGTTTTTCTAGCTTACGCTGGCCGCAAATAGGTCGCTTAGGTCAGTCGAAACGCTCCGCACACGTTTGTCTACTTCCTAATCGATGAGAGAGAAGAAAAAAAATAAAGAGAGAGATGTTTAAGGAATTTAGATAGAAAACGGAAATGTGATTCGATCTAATTCAGTGAGCGAGGAGAATATATGTATCGAGGTGGAAGGTTGCGTTTGAGCTTTCCGGAAGAACTCGATCGACGTACATGAGGTTCGTTGCACCACAGTGGAATTTGGCGCAGAGCAGAAACCGCAGCAAAATGAAATGCTGAAGTCGATCGAATTCGTTCCGGTGTTCTCGACCAACATTCTCGATGTTCCGATGATAATATGTACTTTCGACAAAGCGTGATAAGAATCGTTATTATATTCATAATATGAAAAAGGATAAAAGAAATTGAGAAATAAACGAAGCTTTTAATATCCATTCGCTGTTCTCTGTTTTCGTATATCCTCCTTAATCCGCCTCCTTTCATCAATCACTTTTCAGCTCATTATGATGCTAAAATTGTTGCTGAAATATCTAATATATCTTCAGAAAAAATTCTCACACTCTAAAAAGTTAAATTTAAATTTGGAAAATTTGTGGTAAGGCTAAAAATGAGAAATCAGTAAGACTCGATAAGAAATTATAGTCTTGCTATCCTGCAATCTTGTATTATTGTTGTTTGATTATAGGGTAGAAAAATATCGCGAAGTAATTTAACGTTGCATACAATGTTCTCTGACTAATTTGCATTGAAATGAAACAATTAATCTTCTTGTTATGAACAAAAAAAATATTTTCGCACGCGGTTATACACTTGTGAATAATTCGAACATGCGTTTTTCATTCCTATCATTAATGTATTACGCTACGTAAGCTACGTCATATTTGCGTGTACTCGTAAGACTTTTCCAACCAAGATTACACAAGTAGGAAACGTTCGCATTATCCTTGATGGTCGCTTACGTGTTACTTCGCAGTTCCGTCACCCTACATCCTTTTTGTGACCCCGATGTGTCAGATGCGGTTTACTTTCCATAGTCATCGCAAAGAAAGAGATACAAGAAAGATACACGTGCTGCCATCGAAGAATGCTCCCACCTAGAATGGTGAAAGTAAAACCGCGCCTGTCGACTAAAACAAATTTCAGAAGCTTTTACCGGAATGTGTTGAGCCATAATCCTTTTTCAAATGCGGCAACGTACTATTAATGACATGTTTGGCACGGCGCGAAAGTAATCATGTAAACAAAAAAAAACGTAAAGTATAAAGTAAAATAGAGATATTAAAAACTTTATCTCAAGTATTAAATCTTTTGACAATTTATATTTACTAAATTGTATTTATGATGTTTACAATTTAGTTTCTTTGTCTTCCTTCATATAAATTTCTTTAAGGAAATAATTATTTTTTTTTAGAATTAAAGATAAGCCGAGATATAAAGAAAACTTATCCACGGCCACATATAAATTTACTGAAACTTAATGTTAATGTAAAGATTGAATTCTCTTATTAAAAATTACAAAATACTTATTGTCTTTCGTTATTACAACATATGTAGATAATATTATTTCAGAGCTTAATAGAGAGAAAAAAACTTGTTGATTCGCCAATTAAATCAAAAACTTGATAATAATCACAAATGATGTCCTAGACCTTGTACGAAAGTAAAAGTCGAGGTCAATTTGACAAGTCGGATCTTCATCGAGAGAGCATGGATGATTAAGCACCAATGAATCGATAAATATGCCGTACCACTTTCCCATGAAACGTCAGCATCATTAAAGATTTTAAATGTTCATTCACTCGGCATACATAAAAAAATGATACAACATTACTTATATATTATACCATTTGTTATATATTATATATATTATATATATATTATTTGTTATATATTATATATTATATATTATACTATTTATATATTTTACCATTTTTTTATGCATTATTTGTTTTTTTAATAAATTGTAACATTTTTATATGAATTTAACTTTAGTTTAATTTACTCTTGGTTTTATAACTTCAATAGAAATTGGTATTAATGTATTCGACGTTTACAAGCTATTTGTAGTATTTATATAGATTAACGCGGAGTTTTTTTAATTGTATTTTTGTACGATTTATTTTATGTTTTAATATACATGTAAATTATATATACATATATATATATATATATATATATATATATAAAATTATTTATACAAATATGTTTAAAAATATATATTATTAAACTATATCATTTACTTTTTATTAATGCACTATCTTGTTTTTAATAAAAATTTTCAAGTCGATAAGAATATATAACGGAAAAGATTTTATTATCTTTTAAAAAATTTGTCCTTGGTTATTGAGTTGATCTCTAATAACATTAAAAACAAAATAATATTTAAATATAATACATTAAAATTTTAGATTATAATAAATTAAAAATTAGATTATAATAGATCGAAAATTAAATATAATAGATTAAAATCAATTGCACAAGTTAAAATGATGATTACTCTCGACGAAAGTTTCGAGAACCATTAAGTTTGAGAAAATGGAGACAGGTGAGCACGTAGAAAGGCTCGTTACTTGTCTTGATATACTCGATCTGAATCCGTCAGGTAGACACGCGAAAACTGGATGAACCGGATATAACCATTACACAGTGTAACTTTCATGTGGAGTGCCCGCATGAAAATTTCCGTGAAATTCAATGAATTCCAGCCTTTAATAAAAAAAAAAAGATGAGATACAAAACCTATTCCGGCATCATCTAGTCATTCGGAAATCAAATCCTATTGAGAAAACGAGTGGACGTTATATTAAATGATGAAATATCGAGCGAAAATGATGGAACGGCAATAACTTTATAATTACCTCAAAAAGCTTCGAGATAGTAGCATGATTAACCTATATTCGCTTCAATTTACATAAATTAAAAGGAAAATTTAAAAGGACCTGAAAAGAGTCAGTTAATTATATTGTCAGTAAAAAAATAATCGATCATTTTTCTTAATCTCTTTCTTATATTTCTTTTCCTTTATTCCCGATATCTATTTTATATTATTAATCATTACTCAAATGCAATTTTAAAAGATGCAGATTAATTAATTAATCATAAAATCTAATATAAAATTTTAAATTGAAAGTGAGAGAGAAATTCAAAATGAGAAAGAAATTCAAAGATTTTTAAAATCCTAAAATATAATATATATTTAACAAATAGAGTCTAGAACAAATCATTGTCTTCAAAAAATGAAAGATAGATGCAAGTTCAAACTTAAAATTTTTTTAGGAGCCACTATGACGAAGATATTCTATTTTACGGAAGAGAGATGTGAAACGTTTCTTAAATTTTACAAAATTATGGGAAAAAGTGAAAAAAGTTCCGTAACAAACCGTATCCTAAACTGAAACGGTCAGAAATCCGAATGTGAAAGTAAGAGACCCTTCCACAACTCTCTCCTCTCACAGTTGTTCATATTTACTGTGTACATACTTTACCACACGGACTGTTTACATCAACGTAATATGATCGAATCAACAACGGATGGTTGAGAACTTCTCGCGGAAACAATTAAAAGAACTTTCCTCTTTGGCCGTGGCTTTAATAAATATTGCATTTTGACACTTTGAAGCGCAAGAAAACGATTGTAATAAACAAACAATAATAGCTTATCTCTTGTCAAAACAAATTTCACAGTCGGAAGTTTATTTTGAGAGCAGACAACCTGACCTCGACCGCGTTAATTATTCTCCTTATTTCGCAAACATTGCATCTGTCGTGGGATCCATTATCACGTTTCATCACGTTAGCGTTAACATTTTATTATGAATTTCCAGACCAATAATTTTGAATGCCTTAAATATTGATACTGGCAATAATCAGAGCAAATTGGAAGAAAGCGAAATAAGCCACGAATTATTGTAAAAGTTTTCACAGAGAAATGGTACAATTTTACACATTATAGCCGTACTTCCTCTTGGGAATGATGCAACATGAAGTAATTATTCTCTGCGTAGCAGGTTGACTACGCAACATTCGCGCTATATAATCTCTGTAATACATTTAGGTAATACATTTAGGAATCATAATTGGCGAGTAGCATCATACATATATCGATCAATGAAATCGACATTTCACGAGACATTCATTTTTCCATTCTTAAAATTTTTGAACATTATTATTTAAAAGCGATTTAATACACTATTCCGTGGAATAATAAAACATACTCATAATTTTACAGTATTATATTTGATAGATTTGGTATTCTCAAACGAAATATTTAATAAGTAAACCATAACGATATATATATTTTATTATGTATCATATTGTTTTCATTTTGCTGTTAAGAATTTATATTACCAAACTGCAGAAATTTATAAATACACATTGCATATCATAAAAAAATTAAAATGTAATAAAAATTTATATTTACCAATTCGTAAAATGTGTGCCCTGCTTTCTTTCAGTGACAGAGTTGATATATGTATAATAATTAATTTTTATTAAGCTATGGTGGACATGGGCTAAATGGAAACCAGTTTTTCGTATACTAAGTATCATTTTTTTACATCAGAGAAAGTATGGATAAACAAGCGAATTCATTATAAATAGGTTTGTAATTTTCATTTGTTTCTAAATTTTAATGTAACTATAAAATTTAATTACAATAAATTTATCATAATTATATGCTTGGAATAAAACAAACGGAATAAAATAGAAAATAATTGCTTTTTTGTATCTTTACTTAACATAAGACTGTAAAAAAAAGAATTATATTATATATCTTTAATCTAAACTTATGCGCTTAATTTGTAAGTTACAATCTAACAAAGTAAAAAATTGAATATATGTATATATTTAATATTGAATTTTAAACATTTATTTTAAATTTACTTGTATTTCTACGTAAGAGAGAAAGTAGTTTCAATTATATATGAGATAAAACCAATGACTTTGATCCGTGAGAAAATCCAAGGAAGGAAAAGGCGAGCTCCCGATTGATTCTAAAGGTCGCTCGTGCAACAATGGATTTGTCTTTCCAGTTCCGTGTGTAATCGATTGCGGCTGCACCCATTCCAGTAAAAGTTAAGACGCTGATTATCGATACGATAGGCGTTGTCCGCGAATTTGTGCGCGCATCTGAAAGTAGGCTACGCGACGAATTCAGAGAGACTTCGACCTAGAAAATCTAATTTGTATGCATTGCAACATGAGTTATACAGGTAAATGGAAGTTATTATCATAAATGCAAGAGATTGTACAATGTTTCCACATAATAAAAATTCTACTGAAAAAATGTGGTATAACACGTGTATGTTTGTAGATTCCATTTGAAAAAATGAGAGAGAGAGAGAGAGAGAATAGGATTTTATGTTTCTTAACGTGAAAGCTAATAGGAATGTAATTTTATACTTTCAATAATAAAAGAAAGAATAATAAAAAGTTATTTTTTATTGATTAAATTTTTGACTTCAAAAGATATATTACAAAAAATTGTCAGATTGATTTGTCAGAGTGAAAGGATCAAGGTAAGCTTCTTGACGGACTCCTCAATAATAAAATTATTGATATTCACTGCACGCTTGATGCATGCGATTACTGTACCATCACGACGTGTCTGAAAGTCATTTCATAATGTACAATAGTGAATCGAATCGCTTTCGGAATTCTGTCTGCGGTCTTCCGATTTAGTAATCTTTCATGAACTTTTTATTTCTCCTCGCGAACATCCTTGACTGTCGCGCACCATTAATAAAACCGGCTGGAGAAAGCTGTCCTCCCCCGCGAATTCAGTCGTCAAGTTCATTTATTTAAGGACAGAAATCCTTGTGGGAGAGAGCACAGAGCACCGACTTGTTTACATCATGTACAACAATTTCCTGTACGATTCCAGATCCATTAAAGTGTTACGTAGGTATCATTTAATTCGCGTTACATCGAAAGATGAAAACTGACGTACAACGTGACTGTTACGCAAGGAGTACACTAAATCTGCTCTGCATAACAAGAAGATTGAACTACATCACGTGCTATTTCAACGGAAACTTTTGCGCTATCAATGTAATAAGATCACATTATATTATATTATATATTTAACACAATTATGGTACTTCAATTTTAACGTTCACTCATTGCTGCATGTCCCAAGATAGGCGAGTTTCTAAAGCAACGGTTTCCATATATATTACACTAAGTGTCCATACTTCGTCAATTTAATATACTATGACCTAATACATCATAGAACTAATATATAGAGAACGTGTTATTTTTCTACGACATTTTCTTTCCATTGCAGACATAATAAAGAAAGATACAATTCTGAATTCAGACAGTATATTTTTCACATTCAAAAGATATGAATATGCAAGATATGAGTATATTTAAAAGGGAAATATATGATTAATGTTACAGTGCTTTTCTCTGTAATACATATCAATGCTTTTCTCTCTTATTTATTTTTATTTCAAATTTTGCAAAAATGATTTATATAATATATTTTAATTGATAATACTTCACGCTGATATATTTTCTAAATTACTTTTAAATTTTACGACACAAATTGTATAAATAAGTATCATAAAGATCTACGAAGCGACTCGTATTCTGTAAAGAGCAATTTAACAAAAAGAAAAAAATTTAATTTAATCTGATGAAGGAATCCGTATATATTTATTTGAGAAATTGCTAGCTGATACGTCGCGCTTCAAAAGCCATGCGGATGATAGTCACTCAGAGGATAATGCTCAGAGAAGATTCACCCTGACCCACTTCCGGTCAAGTTCATTGCTCATCCGCCATCGGGGCTCCCGCATTCACCTTTTTCTCGCATTCACCTTTTTCGCGCGACGTGATGCATGCTTTTACATATATTTCCTCTCTCGCGGCTTTCTCTTTCTATGTTTGAAATAGTAAAGCCATAAAGTCTATTAAAGTAATAAGATAATATTTAAACGTTACATGAAAGAATCATAAATGAAAGAATAAAAAATTAATAAATAATATATAACCTATATAGCATTTTCTTTTGCTTATATCTTAGATTGTAGTGCATAGTTTAACTTTTTTTTCAATCTATCGTTTGAAGACTGAAAAAAAAAAGAATTTTTGAGTTAGAAAGTCTAAAATGTCGTAGGACAAAAGATATTTTTCAATAAGTGAAAAGGAATCGGAAGAAAACGTGAACTATGAAAATCGCGGGGATTACGCTAACTCTATGTTGATACTGAGAGTTAATTTTCAATAATATACACAAAATATTGAAATTGAAAAAAAAAAACGTTGCTATATATTGTATTGTTTATATTATCGATAATAATTGAATATTGATGTCCGTTTCTAGTTTCCTACATTTTATATAGCACTCTGTAGAACAAGTAAATTATATTTGGAAATCTATTTTTGATTATATTATGTATATAAGATCTATTTCTAATTATAAAACTTTAGGCTACTTTTAGAATCTCCATTTCGCATACTGTCAGACTGCTGAGAGCAATATACAAAACACTAATGCATTTTGCTTAGTGCCAAAGAAAGGGAACCCGATTTAAACGGGGAAAGGAATTCTGTAGAGTATTACGATGTCATGGCTCTATAATTAATCTAATCGTGCAATTCGCGATGCTGCGTCGTCAAAATCAAGTAGCGTAAATCACTGAAGTAAATTACATTCGTTAATATTGTTTCGTGATAAAGAAGACTCAAAGATCTTTTGCTAAATTATTTTGCATAATACACGTAAAAATTTGCAATTTTGTACGGAATAGTATTATGTCGAGATAATTGTGATATTATGCTATGTAATGTCGTGAATAATGTGATATGATTGCTTTAAGATAATTGCTAAAACTAGCAAACTTGGAGTGTTTTACATTTTTTTTTTTTTTTTACGAAATTCATATAACAAATGTTAATATTGTAATATAAAACTTCCTGTTTAGAGCAAGTATATTAATTTAATCTTGATTTGTTAAAAATATTACGAGCTATTAGAACTTATACTAAAACTATCTATATAACATTAATATTTTAACTATAACGCTTTTTAACTATATATTATCTCTCTAAACCTCCACATTATAATATCACTTTATAATAACTTTAATTATTATTATTTTACAGACAATAATGTAAAATTTCCGAATCGTATTTTTTAATTAAACAAAGTTTGGCCTTGTTAAAATATATACTTTACATTGCTTTCAATTTGATCATCATTAAAATTAATTATATATTCATCTACAGTATTATTACTGCTCGACCGCACAATCTAGTAATTGGAACAAAACTACCGTGGCATCTATTCTGTTTATCGCAGTATTTCGCTAGCTGCAAATTATGAGATATCGTCGAGAGATAATCAAATCGGCTCGAGAGACATTCTCCGTCCGCGTAATCCTTTTGCAAGAAGCAAACGGAGTCAAATCACTGTAAATTGAGCCGCCACAATATCCGTAGCTGCGACCGCGGGACAAAGGGAAAGGATGCTTGAGAGATGGTGGAAACGCACGGTGATACGGCGGCAGATTATTAAGATAATTGCACAGAAGAGGCGCATGATGAGAGGGACAGCCACGAAGTAGGAATTTTATTTCACGGGCGGGTCGCTTTCACCTGCGGCGATTCCGCTATCAATTAGTCAAATTAATGTCGCTCGTGACGGCAATCTCACATTTCTAAAACTCTCCCGCTTGTTCGGGCCAACTTTTGCCAAATGAAAATTTATTTGGCCGACCGCTCAAGGAAAGCCTATAATAATAATTCTTTACTACGGAGAATTTATTTTACGTAAAGAGGACATAATACCTTTTACGACACACTACAAGATAATTTACAATATATTCAAGGATAATTCTGATTAGAACCGTTTACAAGATGTCGTTTGTTTCATTTGTCAAGCAGACAAATGAGAGAAACTTTTTGCGAAATTGTTTTCTCAAAAACGTCAATCATTGTACAAATTACGGTAAAGTCTTTTTATAGTAACGCGTACATTTCATGAATTTGCCCTGTGGCATTTTATAAAGATTCTGATTACATCTCTGCCGACATTTCAAGAGATAGCTGGAATCTTCGTAAAATATCACGTTTCGTGAAAAACCTATGACAAATATACGCATGGAAAATCTTGCATAGGCTGGCGCTAAGTTTTATAAATCGTAACAGTGTCAGTGAAAGGAAAGACGAAGGTTTAAATACGTAAGAATAAACTGTATAGAATGCTCATAAAGGTATTTTCATGAATTCATTTAGTAAAAGCAATATTTATAATTTTGCGTACAACTAAAACTGTGCATATTAAAATTTATTATATGGATATTAAAGTCTTTTAAGTCTAAAATTAAATTAAGACAAAAATATTTATGTCACATATTTATGCCACTTTTACAGAGCAAAGAACAGGTTAGATAAATTCATGAAAGTGACACATATATATTATATCGTCCATGGAAATCTAGTTTTATCTATTCTTATTTAAATGTTCATTGAATAGTTATCTATATTGTGAAATAACTCAACTATTATTTTCAAACTAATAATAATTATAATGTTTAAAGCTTTATCTGTTTTCTTTTTTTCTTTTTCTCTTTTTGCCTGATTACTATCTTCTGACTATCAAGAAAAAAGCTTAGGTTCATTATTAACTCTTTTTTAATTCTGTAACGGATATAATAGAATCAATATACTAACACATACTTTACTTTCACGGTTTACACATTATCGTATGAATACTTTCTAGGCAAGGAGAAATTATGTTTTTCCAATCACTATACAAACTTGTAGCTCGTGTTCCAAGGTTACTCACAACAACGATTATGCAAATTGATTAACGTCCACTTTCGGGAACAATGACGCGATGCAAAGATTTCCAAGTGCTCTTATTTGCGACAATAGATTCAATAGGACGAGTCGCGAATTTCTCTCGCTTTCACCCTCGTTTTAATGGCTATTTGCTTACTTTACGCACCCATAGAACATTGGTCAAGTGCCAATCAATAAGAAGCTCCGAACGATTGAAGAAGAACGTCAAATGTTCTTGCGTGCAGAATTAAACCGTGCAATTTAAGTGTTGCCTTAGAAAAGTGTTTGATTAAATTTAGATATCTATGAAGATCAAAATTATGTAGTAAATTATTTTATGACAAGGATAAAGATATCGATATTCTTGGAATAGCCATTTTTACATAAAAAAATATAATATTGTGGACCTAATAATTACTATTAAAAATGTGTAATGTATATACATGAAAGTTTTATTAAAATAGTATTAAATTTAAGAATATATTTTAAATATTCACAATCTCTTATTACAATAAATAAACGTATCAAGACTATTAGATTATTCTACACTCATTGCACTCAAAGAATAGGTTATGCAGTGTAGTACTCTAATGGAGATCTATTTACCAGATCATTAATTTACTTATAACTCGTATTTTTCATTTATACAGGACAGGCGTGAGCCATGAAACATGTTCGGCGTCTGTGAGGCCGTGTGAATGTTGAAGGCATGCAATCATCAGCACCCCGTATATCCGGGCATTCAATGCAGGGATTTGCCTCGTCCTTCCATAGATTCGTCTTATTCTAAGCCATCTTATTCTTACCCGTCCTCATCTCTCATTATTAAGAAAAATACGTTTCTTAGGCTAAAGTTCTTTACAAAAATTGACGCTAATATATTTTTAGCAGCTGAAATAAATCCTTGATTTAAAAATTTTTATAAAACAAAAAATTCTACACTGTTTAGAATGTAACTACATTGAACTTAAAATAATAACATAAAACTAAAATGTTAGCTTGTATTGATTTTTCGATTTTAAATATTGTAGTGTAAAATTTAATTTGTTAAATTGTCAAATCTTGAAATTTTGTCATGTTACAAAATTAAAAAATTTTCAATTTTTATATTTTAAAACTCTAAGCATTTTTCACCACAAATCACTGCACTAATTTTAATAATCTTATGATCTTATGATCTTAGTTCTTTTTAAATTTAATGTAATATAGCGTAAAAAATAATATAAAATTTAATCAGCTATAAATAAGAAATATAAAAAAATAATTTGTTTATAAAAATTTGTTGTGAACATGTATAATACAAAATATTATTAAATTTACAACGAGTAATAACTGTTTTCTCTATCAGTCAATTCAAGTTTAACTCGAGTATTCGAATTCAGGAGACAAAATCTATGTTTGCGGAGAATTACGAAAATTCCGCAGAGTTGGGGCGTATTTCTTCTGACAAAAATCGTCTTCTATTCAGAAGCACCATCGGATGCAACATCTTGAGAACAGCGTACAGGTCACGACAAGAACCAACGATATGTTTCAGATGAGGCTGATGGTCGATGCGTTTCCTAATCCCAGACACTTCGTTCCTTCCTGCGAGCGAGAGGATCGTGGCCGGCGCATATTTCCGTAAGAGTCGACGAACTGAGTGACCCACGATTCCAATCAGAAATTGCATAAGAACGAGTAACACGCATACACCTCCATTCGCCTCTCACTTCTTTCGGCTCGCCTTGTGAGCTCCGGCCGAAGCGGAGCAGCTCTCTCTATCATAAAGCCCATTCTAAACGATCCATAGATTGCCACAGAAATTGAGACAAAATTCTATAACTTAATTGGAATGTAATTGTACATAATGTAAAATATATTTGTAGATACGTATTATAAAAATAAATTGTACTTCCAAGGTCTAAGATAAGTTTGATGCACGTACTATATGTCGACTTTTGACGTTCTTGTACAAACACTCACTAGAGAAGGCTAAGGCTTTGAGATTTTATGTCAATATCCGCCTATTCTTTACTCCCACAGAGACTAGGTAACATATCCGAAGAAAAAAGTGTTTTTTAAAATCTATCTGTGTACTATATTTTATTTTATAAATTTTAAAAATATATTATAAAATTCTTTAATTTATTTAATTAATTTATAAAATGAATTATAATAAAGAATGTTAATCGCATATACCAAAGAAAATACTTGCATTTTAACTACATGAATATGAAATACTGGTAGGATAATATCAAATCTATCACACCTATAGCATCTATTATTTTTTAATCGATACGTTACAATGTGGACATTCAATGTTCCCGATGCATAAAACATCACAGTTCGAGTTTGGAACATGATGCGCAATTAAATCGCTGCAAAAAGAAATCAGAGCACTACATGTTAATATCATGGGACGCAATTGGAAAATAATTGATTCTGATCGTGCGATGATTTTTAGCTTTTTTATACATTCATACAAAAAGAAGATCTATAAATAATACTCAATGTAGCTTTTGGAAATGATGTCTCTATATTACTACTGCAAATTTCTACAAATATAATATTTCTTCACATTGTGAAGAAATATTATTCAACTTGTTCATCTAATTATATGCAAAATAAAATTAGTCAATATTTTCTGTATATAAAAAAAAATATAAAAACTTTTCTTACAATATATTTTTATAATATAATAGAGCATTCATTAATATAACAGCATTTATTAGAATCTTGCTTCCCGAAGTTAAAAAAAAAGAAATTTTAATTATTTGACCTCGGTTTTTTCAGATTTCTAATGTACAACAAGAATAATAATTCTGAGCACAAGTCCTTGAGACTCATCCCTCAAATAATATTCAGCGTGCATCAACACTAGGACCAATCGAAGGAGAGGCTTTCTCCTGGATCATGTTGGTGGTACCCGGGTTTCTGGCCGCGAGTTCCCCGTCATTTTCTGGAGGGGATATCTATATAGCCTGTCCATTCTGGGACAGCTCGTTCAAACTGCTCGTGTTCCTAAGACCGCAAGTGTACTATCGTGTCGACAAAACAACGTATACGTGGACGATTTCGCTCCGAGCTTGCGGAACAAACGGAGACGGATCAAAGTGGGAGAATCGGATTTCAATTACGATAAAAAATACAGATTGGCAGGGGAGCATGTGTGCCGGTGATGCGATGTGAACGAGTGCAGAATACGCGATCAGTAAACAAAGCGGAAGCGTGAAGTTCGTAGGTGTCAAGAGAAAGGGAAAAAGGGAGAAAGAGGAAACCGACAGTAGGTTGAGGGTAGTGCTGTGACCTAGTGCGGAAATACAGCCACCCTGCACAATGGTGAGTCCGTGGATTTCATAGGATTGCGGTAGTGTGTTAAAAATCCTCCATTCTATATCTACGTGAATTTTAGCATAAATAATTTGTGACTGGAGTTGACATAGAAAATAATAGAAGATCTCTGAAAATATTAAATTGGTATCAAATTAAACGTTTCCTTCTTAAGGAAATTATTAAAGAAGTTAAAAATCAAGAAGGAATGTTACTTTCTAATCAGTTAATTAGGTTTAGAAAGTTATTTTAGGAATTACATTTTTCATTTTTATACGTGCATATAAAAAAATTTTATATTGGTAGATAATAATTTGATAATTAACTTAACAAATAGAAATTAAAAATAATTAGCTTTATAAGAAATTTCTAAAATACAATGTCTGATAAATATGTTAATCATTTCTTTCATTTCGTATGACATCAAAGAGTAAAAATCATTATTAATATGTTTATTATATTCATATACAATAATGTGAGAGAGAGAGAGAGAGAGAGAAATCACTATATAATTTTATATGAAAAATTGGTACAAAGAAAATCCCATTTGTGTAAACCTGCATGGATAGTTTGCTAAATTTATAGACTTCCATTATCAGAACATGTGCATAATTAACAATAGAAAGTAACATTCCTGCTTAATGTTCGACCTCTTTAGAGAATAAAAGGTGTAACTGTGAAAATATCTTATTCTGATATTCATTAGAGTAAATAATCTTTTCACATTTCATGTACAGTGCGCATATGACTTAAAAACTGTTGTACTCTGTATATTATTCAAATACTTAAATATTTACAAAAATGTAATATTCAAGCAATCTTTTTTTTAAATCCGTGTGATTCTATCAATTTTTTAATAAATTTATTTAATTTTTAAAGAAAATGCTTAAACAGAAGTAATAAAATTGTTTTATTTCTAGATTTCTCAGAACTGTAATTCCGCTCTTGTAAAATAACGATGTGTATTTCAAATATATGCGGTAACCCTTTCGATATACGAAAACAATCCGAAATATGCAAAACATCTGCGACTGTATTCTTTTATCTCGAGTAACGAGATAATTGTAAAATAGACCAGTGTGTCGATGCGCATTAGTACGCTTTCTAACTTACGCTCTGTATGCCGATGCTGTAAAATTTCACAGTACGTAATTTATAGTTCCTAAACTTAAACCAGCTTAAGGAAATAGGATATTAAATATTAATTATTCGAGATCTAAAAACGTCTTTTTGATTTATTGGCGTAGCTAATAAAATTTCAATAGATAACGTATAGATAATGTCACTCTATCCTTTTCATTAAAATTATATGCATGTGAAGTACGTAAGTACTTATATTCCATTTAATCGACTATAATTGGGTCGTAGCGTATCAGGCGCATGTAATTTATTTTTTTTTTGCATTACGATTATCCTGAATATAGTCTGTATTCAGGTCTTCATGCTTAAATCGCATCACGCAGATCTTTATTAAAGATTTACGGTATACTACGAGATCAAATAAGTGGTCACGTACAATATGGCAGAAAAATATAAATTGCAGTAAGTTTTAATAAGCATGCCGAAGTTGAATGGCGGGCGTCTATAATATGTTTGACGTGAACACGTTAAGGTTCATCGAATCTATTACAAAAGGAAAAAAAAAATGGAAAGAGAAAGTAGCAAGAGTTCTTATGCGAAATGTTATTTTGTACATATCGATAACGATCGTCGACGCCTTTCTTCAAGCACGTTCTGTGAGTATCGAAATCTTGTTCGAGATGGTTATATAGAGAGAGTTGTATAACTCGATTAACTGTGTATAACCAGCGGTAGTTGCGCGTAAATGAAGAAAATTCGTGCGTAACTATTTCTTCTTCATCGAAAAATAAGGTGAGAAGAATGGCGATAAGGAAAGAAACAGAGAAAGAAAGACGGTCGGTGACCTCTTGAATTGCAACATAAGGAGCGAAGAGTTGTTCACACACTGACCCGCATTTCGTTCCCGCCGGCGAATAATTCCGAGACTTTTGTCTATTATTCGATTTTTCATGGTAGAGGCATCTTCTTTCTCTCGGTCCGGACCATTTCGACAGGATATTTGAGTGAAATCTGAATATGAGTTCAATCTCCGATGATTTAATGCTCGAGTTATAAAGTTTGCGGCCTACTTGCACCACGTGCAGTGTGAAATTTGTTCAATCTATGTACGAACAAAAACCATCCATCTGATTATCGAATTATTCTGTTGATTATATTTCTCTTCTATTTTAGGATTATTTACTTTATTTATAATCTAATATTTAGACTTAAAGAGCTTCAAAAATATATACGTATGAAAGATTTGAAAAAATATGTTCTAATCTGGTAATAGAATTTGACAAAAATTGCCTTTGTAAGAATTATAACATTATTCATATTATTTTTAATACAAAGATATAAGAACATTACGTATTTAGAAATAACTCTATTTTAAAATTTATACATTTTTAAAAATGTTAAAAGAATATTTCCGTAATTCTATACTTTAAGTCTTTATACACAAAACGACAAAATCAATACTTTTTTCTTTTGTAAAAATAAAACGCGTTAACTGAAATTATATTTTAAAAACAGTATACAGCTTTATTACTTTTTAAAAAACTCATTTTTGTAATAAGTAACTATATAACTGTATAATAAAAAATTAACAATTTTAGTTTTGTATTGTAATTGGAATAGAGTTAAAGTACACAGTATGCTTATATTTGTAAGTAACTAGGTCAAAATTTATCTTCCTAAATTAGGAAATTTCATGTTTTGCCTCTGATTCATTGTGCATGACGTTATTCAACGTACCAAGTACGTTCGTATGTTTAATCCTTATAATTGATGATAACACGGATGCATACATGCGCTCATTAATTAATTAAATATTTACATGCAATTCTGAGAGAGAAGATTAAGAGAGAAAAGGTCCTAATTCATTTTCGGATCGAGTGCTGTAAAATAAGTGAACCATGCAAAACAATTTTTAATTAAAATTTTTTATTAAAATATATGTAAAATGCTATTACATATTATCTCATTATGATATTTTTAATGTGCTTCGTAAAAAAAACATTTAAAAAAATTTAATTTTAGATTAAGTCTTTAGCGCAATGTTGCCAATTTTTACTGTAATGCAAGTTTAATTTTAATCTTGATTCAACAAAGTTCTTTATCTTTTTCTAAAAATTAGAAAAAATGAAGAGTAGTTGAATTGAGATTAAAGTTAATCTATAGTGATAAAAATGGATTATGATTCTCTGAGAAATGTTGACAATATTAAAGTTTTCTAAGCATTTAAAAGAAAGGCGTGTAAAAGAAAGAAAAATGCTCTAATATGATTCGTATTACTATAGTGTCCAAATTTAAGTTATAAATCTTGCAAAACTACGGAAATATTTTCGAAGTTTCACGATGAGGTATGACGTCAAAATAGTTCTTCTGAAAGGTCAGTGTAGGCGGAAATCCTTGCAAAAGTCCGAACTAAGTGGCACGTAACCAAGTAAAGAAAAGAAATCCCCGCGCCTCCGGCTTTTTAATACTTCTATCGCGTGCCGCTCTCGCGAACGAAATAAAACTAGAAAAAAATTTGCTATTTTCACTGCTCTTCTTAATTACATTTTGACGCGACGAACTACAACGCGTCATGCTGTTGATCTAGCAAATTTCATGTTGTCACAAAGAATTTCGAAAGAATTTCTTTTGAGAAAAATATGCAAAAGCCCGATTCTTAAATGCAATAAAAGTTTTAGCAAGTGCAAAAGATTATTATTTAGATTTCCGAAATAAAAAGAACGCTATCGATTTATCTAAATTAAACTAATTATCTTAGAGTAGAATTTTTAAAAAACATATATTTATATACATACTTTAAATAATTATAATTTTGTCTTCTTTTAATATAAATAAGCAGTAAATAAGATGCTGCAGGAAAGCTCATTTGAGAAAGTTAGAATTAGTTATGTTACGACACTTCCTTATGCCACAATTATAGATCACAAAGCTTGCATACGTCGTGTGAACAATGCATACAATCGCGCCTCATGTGCGACCAATTCCGTAATCGTCCTCCATGCTAATCGCATTGTCGTTCAGGTGTATCCTATTCAAGGATAATGACCTCACGACGATGCGATGTCATTGTCCCAGCTGTGCATCGCATGATGTGTCTCAAGAACTGGCGACAAGGCTAATATTACTAATTGACATTCAGATTAATCAAATCAAAATTTTAAATCTTGTTTGAACGAAACGGAACGATTTTCGAATAGAAGAAAAATACAGGATAATATTAATGTGTAATTAAAAGGATTACTCTTGTCTTCTAGAGAAAAGCTAAACAGATTTCACATCGCACAACGTTGTTTTCCTACCGAGCGTTACACGCGCGTAAGTTTCCCTCATTTCCGGCTGGGTGTTATTTGCTTCTTTTTATGGTCGGAAATCGCACGAGTAAGCGATCTATCGCGATAGCCGAAGAACCGCCGTCCGAATCGGTCTCGGTGGAGCACATTCGAGTGGAAGCCAAAAGTTCGAAGGCGAAAGTAAAGGTGGAAGAAAGTCGGCGACAATAAGTGGCACGCCGATAAGGCGTCGGCCATTCGACCGGGATGTGAAACCTGCGATGATGTGTCGGTGACAGGAGCTGATCAAGTAGAGATCGAGAGAGTCCCACTGGGAGATATATTACTAGTTTGCGTTCACGTCAAACAAGCCATTCAGACGATAAATTTGTATCTGTTACCATAAGCAACAAATCTCTGAAACTGCAGAAATGTGCGATTGTTGTTCAACCATAGAAAACGAATCTGCAAATATACAGATATCTACCGTATCATTTTTCCTAGTGAAAACAATCGCTCGTTTGCTTATTGTTGCCCTGCATGTTGCATGTGGATATTCATCAGATAAATTCGCTGCAGTCGTTATATGGAGAAAGAACAATAGCTCGTGGAAATTATAATGAGATTGAACGATACCCAAGATATATTTCTAGAGAACAAATTTCTAGAGAAAGGTATATTTGTAATAAACATTATCTTTTTAAATAATTTATATATAATCTTTTTACAAGACTAATTTACTTGAGACACAAGCATCGATTTATTTGAAAGAAGCACTTGGATAAAACTTTAAAAAATGAAAACCGAAAATAAAAATATCGATCAGTAAGTCTATATAATAAACTTTTTCTATAAGAATTTAATTTGATCTACAATAAGTATCTAAGATCTACAATAACAATCTTTCAACCGCGATAAATTCATTCGGCAAATAAATAATGTAAATGAAATTTTAATTATAAGATTTTTTCATATAAAAATTAATTTATGACAAAAAATGTATTTATCAAATTAAGCTATTTTATTATAAATTATGCGCTCGCAATTAATTTATTAGTTCAATTTTTTTTACATAGCAATTAAGTACAGAGATGTAACATACTTATGTATAATCCATAATAACAAAATGTGTTTTCCAATAAGTCATAACTGCAAGACATCATTGCGGCAGCACACCGCGATACTTCTGTTACCTTCTTCTGTACTCGCGTAAAGTCTATTTACAAGAAACTCGATCGAAACTTATATTGTTCGCTAGTACTTTCCTCTTAGATGCAACGGACACCCTCTCGAAAAATCTGAGAAACGAAAGTTCGCAAGCAACTGTGAATAGAATAGTACAAACGTACAAGTAGAGCGTGAAATTCCGAGGACTGCGAATATGCCATTTTTTCAGACGACACATTCGACAGAATTATATTCGCGCACCGTGTCGCCTATCCTTCCTAAGACTAAGGAATTTTAGATGAAATAATACATCGAAAAACATTTGTATAAATAAAGAAACCATCAGTGTTTCTAGATTTTTTTTCTTTCTTAGACATCGTTGATTGCTATTGATTTACTTTTGATTTAATATTTTAATATACAGGACTAAAATTCAGCAAAGAAATAAAAAAAACATAATATTATCTTTCAATAAGATATTTATCTTTATACGTTCATAAGTATATGTACCTATACATCTCCTAACATTACTGACAAGTGTTGACATCTTGAATCCTGATATCAATCGAATGTTTAGAAGATACAATATTAGCAATTTTACATCAAACAATCATTTTGTATTATGTATTTCTAAGAATATCTTTTATTGAACATTAAAAAATTTAAAGAGTTGGAAAGTTAATGTAATTGTCTCATCATGTCTTTTTATCTTACGGCGCCATTCAAACTATTAAAAGTGTGACCATATTGAACCAAGATCACGCCTTTATCTGAGGACCAGGACTAGCTTCCTCGCGTGTTAAGAGAAAGGTGCTCGACCTCCTTTTTAACGCCGTCCTGCTTCGACATGTAGCGAACATGAACTGATAATTGCACACATTACCTACGGCATTGGCTACGCGATCTTACGAGCGAAGCTCAGCAAGAACGAGGAATATCGCATCATGCTTTACGTGCACCCATTAACCGAGAGAAAGTCATTTCTTTTGACGGCCATGGATAGCTTCAGTCACACCCATAGCTAGGTACGCGTGGGAATCTATCGACTAGGATTGAAAACGGAATTGCAACGATACCGCTATCATAGGATAACATACTTCCAAAATGTAATTGAAAGTATGGAAAATTCTTGAACTAGCACTTTTTCCGATGATTGCTTAGTTTACATAGTTGTGATAAAAAATGTGATCATCACGTTCGCTTCGGGAATTAAAACTATTCCTAATAGTATAGACTTCCAGGGGACGTTAAGATGTCCGTAAACGCTTTGATTGTTCTGAAGACATCCCTAAGATGCCCTCTGATAAAGTATGTTATTAGAGAAGGAAAAGGAAATATTAAATTACTGATAGATATTCACGATTATTTTTCAATATAAAAAAATTTAGCTAGGTACACACAAATCTGAAAAATTTTTAGGTACTTTAATAAAACTCTTCTTTCCGAATAAAAAGAAATAAAATGAAGAATAAATATTGAAATAAAACTTCAAAAATTTATAATGTTAACTTTATTATTGTGTTTATTTTACAGTCGATTGACTTCAACATGACCTTTTTCGATATATTATATTTAAAAAGTGTTTTTATATTACTCTCAGTTTTTCTTGAAAATGAATTTTTCATTGCCGATGCTTTGCCAAAACGACGAACGAATTCTTCGGAATTCTATTGTTATATACACACGACCTCATAAATAGAAATCTGAATTTACAGGAGTATCGAGGCATGAAATTCAAAACGCTCGTTCCTTTCTAAGTATTCGTGCATTGTGACTAATGGTTATTTGAAAAATAGTAAGATAAATTTCAATTTAAATTAAATTTAATTAAATAAAACATTTAAAATTGAATCAATTTGAATTGAAGAAATTTAAACTAGGCTTATCTAATTTTAATCATTTATCTAAATTTAATCTAAATTTAATCATTTATAAGTAACTTAAATTAAATATATAATTTATAAATAACTTAATAATTTATAAGCAATTTAATAAATAACGTAGTATTATTTTTCTTACAAAAATAAATGCGATTAGACATTTTTGCAATTTTTCTTATTTTCTCAAATTAATTAATCAATATATTTATCAATAAATAATTAATTATTGATCAATTTAATTTTCTCAGTAGTTTACAAGAATATATATCCTTATATATTTTTTCCCCATGCAAAATAATTACATTATTTATAAAATATTTATATATTATTAAGTTTTACTTATAAATTATATGTTTAGTTTAAGATTAGTTTAAAAATTCAATTTTAAATTTACATTACCATTTTTCGAATAATCATTAGTCATAATGCACGAATATTTAGAAAGAAAACGCGTGTCTTGAACATGCCTCGATACTCTTATTCTGATGGCTAGGCATTTATGACGCCGTACGTAAGTATATGCAAAGCAAACGTCTCATATGTTTGGGATCGATTTCTTTTTTTTCAAGAGACCCTTCCGGTAGATCGTGCCGTTATTTTACACTCGATGAATTCGTTTCTAAAACCGGTCGGAATGCGCTCGGAAAAAATCGCGAAGAAAGCAGAAAAATCGCGCGGCGTGTCCGACACGCGATATTCCGTAATGTAAATTACATAGATACGCTCGCGGCGCGTAATCAAAATCATGTCAGTAGCACGAAGACCTGATCAATTCGCATTCAAAAATCATTATGCAGTTCAGGAATTAACGAATTCTTAGCGTTCCTTATATTAGCATTCACTCCGACGATGATATCATCATATTGATGATATCATTGTGCAAACTTTAATTGCATCGATTATATTGAGAAGCATGTTAGCGATAATATCGAGATGTATGATAGCAATCTTCAGTACGTTCCAACCACTCGAAATATTTTTCCGGGATTATCGATGACGGCATGGTAATATTATGATTAAAATTCAATGCGTTAAATCACAATTCATATAGTCATCACTACAGATTTTACTCAATTTTTATTACCACATACCCTTATTTCTCGCATAGTTACTTGTGCAATCCATCAATCATCATTTTTGTCTGGCAACTTGCGATCTCGTAAGACTAGATAATCACAACCGAGTCATTTGTTAGAAATTGCTGTATGCTACTTGATGCGATTCACAGTTCGTTAGCTCTGGTCGCACTCCAAAAGTTTCCTCGATTAGCAGACGACATGCGATGACATCTACTACAGATTTTAACGATGGTAATCGTCGGTAATAATCATATATAATTAATCATGATGAGATTAATAGAACAATATAATAATTTTAATGGCATTTTTGTTTGCAGTAATTACCTAAAATTATTAATAGCAAACAATTATTAATTTAACATTAATAATCGCTTTCTGATTCTATATGTCAGATCTAAATTATAACTGTAAACTATAACCGTGAAAATATAATAAATTCAATTTTACACAAGTAACTAATAAAATTTGTTTTCTTTTAAATGTTTCTTAATTATATTTATTATTTACTTTATAGTTTATTAAAATAATTTATTTAAAAATTAATTATCATTTATTAATATCTTTAAAGTAATTTATTATTTTATTAGAACCAAATACTGAAATCGCAAAAAATCAATTAATAAAAAAAGAATTATCCTTTTTGTTTAATTTATATGTGTGTGAATTACGCTCCCGTCAATTTGCGGATATAAAATAGATTAAGACAGTATGTATGCCACTTTCCGTGTCCACAATTAGAAGGTCGACTACATTCACTTGGAGTACCATGTCACTCTACACTTCAAATTCTTGCGAATTAATCGCGTTATTAAACCAATCTAAAACTCTATTTACAATTATAATATTCCTAAGATCTAAATTAACATCGTATATACTTGGCTAAAACAAATTAAACTCTTTTATCTTAATAGGCTTATAATAATTATTAAAATTTAAATTATTATTATCTAACTTTTTTAAAATAGTTAGCAACTTTTTTCGATATATCAGAATAAACAGATATATATTGTACGAATATATAAATAGATAAAAACGATAGTTAGTTTTAGTGAAAGTTGTCTTTACATGTGAAATGATTCATGTTCAGCGAATTATTACTGGAGCTATGATTTAACTTTAAAATCTAAATGTTACATATTTGTTTAAGTAAAAATCAAGTAAAAATTAAAAATCAATGTAAAATATCATGTAAAAATTACGATCGGATATTACGTGATTACTGACATTTTATTCCTTCGTTTAACCATTCATGCGATAGAAATATCACAAAATAGAGTATTAACGCAATTTCACGTACGATAAATGAAGTAGAAATGAAACGGAAAACTGTATGAAAATAGATATCGGAACAACAACCAATGTATTATTCCGATGCAATAATACGTGTCATTCGCATCTCTGGTCGTAATGAACGATCGATTGATGACACTCGTAATGTGCTCGAAACGAGTAAATCACAAACATCAGAAGTAGAAATATAATATAAAACTTTTCCATTTTATAAAAGAAATAAAAATTCAATTTAATTACGTGTAAATATATAGATATAAAATTTAATATTTTCATTTAGATAATATAATTTAAAAAAATATATATATATATAATATATAAGGAAATACATTTTTATCGCCTAATTACATTTAAAAACCGACTATGTATTGTACAATGCAGAAAACATATATACAACATGTTAGTTCAATTTATATAATTAATTAAACAAAGGAAATAAATGGAATTCTAATAACTATCTATTCTTATTATTATCAATTAAAATTTATATAATTATCTAATAATTAAAGGAAAAGCAATCTCTTTTTCATTAAATATTATTTAATTAAATAAGAAATTACGAATAATAATAGGAATTCTCTCTGTATTAATATTAAAATAAAGATCGTTCAATAATGAATGATGACACAATTATAATACTATTCTACTAAATGTATTGCAATATATTTCGATAATTTTATTCTTCTATCAGATATCTCTTCTCTACTCGTAGAGTAATATAACTTTCCCTCAATGAGGAAATAATTCATTTAAAGATTTTATAATATAGAAAGTTATTTATGAAACGTTTGACAAGAAATAATATCGGGATTCATATCGGAAGTAATTAATAGTATTGTATACGTGCGTACGCTTGTTTATCGCAGCTTTGTTGCAGCTTTGATGTATTATGAAACCGCAGGTTCCATTAAAATTATCAAGTCGTGGCCAATTCATCGGTCTATGATCTCGATTACTTATTCTCAATATGATAGCAGTGAAATTGCGGTGGTTGATTTCTTGTTACCTTTTGCACGAAGCGTTACGATGTTTTTTACCCTCTAATGTACTTTACATCCTGTTTCTTAATGCATGAAATAACTCGATTCTATTTCTGTATTATATAATAAAATATGTCTTTTATTAATATATTTATTTATCATTCAATAGAGAGAGAGAGAGAGAGAGAAAGAGAGAAAGGAGTCATTTTGTATTTTAATTATTTAATTAACTTTCACACTTTTGACTGTTAAATTTGATTTAAATGATTGACTTTTTACTGAATTTCAAATAAATTTCTATTTATAACTTTATATACATATACATCGTGTACAGTACGCAATTTATTCTGTAATACGAAACTGATTTATATCACTTCAATCCGCGCACACGGATATGCTTTATTTTAAAAATTATACCAAAACGAATCAACGTCGATGTTGACTCACATTCATTATTCAATCGAAAGTCAATCAAAGCAATTTTATTCTGCAATGTAAAGTGTGTATGTGTGTGTGTGTGTGTGTGTATGTGTGTGTGTGTGTGTGTGTGTGTGTGTGTGTGTGTGTGTGTGTGTGTGTGTGTGTGTGTGTGTGTGCGCGTGCGCGTGCGTGCGTGT
>Ga0157364_1000400_pt1 | contig 28289 bp, 25 predicted proteins | sample AttsexASBM2_FD_111476 | JGI IMG/M metagenome (GOLD analysis project Ga0157364, IMG submission 111476) | Fungus gardens microbial communities from leaf cutter ant in Ribeirão Preto, State of São Paulo, Brazil - Atta sexdens ASBM2 | ecosystem: Host-associated > Fungi > Mycelium > Unclassified ... | reverse complement strand
TCTCTCTCTCTCTCTCTCTCTTTCTCGGATACGCACGCACACGTGAACGTGTATATTCATTCTCCCTCCTTTTGTCTCTTTCTTCTCTTCATCCTCACAACCACTGCGTTGAGAAGCCGAGTATGCGAACCCCGCGATACTATGTTATGCCTACGGATCGCGGGTCTGACATACTTTGTATGTTAATGCCACATAATGTCGGTTTTGTTCCTCTTTTCAACGTTTATTTGCTCGGCTCTCGTCCTGGTCCGATCGCTTTTGTCGCGAACGGTGCGTAACCCCGTGCCGCGTTTCCCATCTCCCTGATATCGCTCTCATCCGATCCCGGAGGAGAGATGTTTAAGAGTGACGATGTGTTTCGAATCAGATAGCGAGACTCATCCGTAGAGCCAGATAGCGAGACTCATCGCATCTCAAAATCTCAAAATCGGATCGCACGGAAGAAGGCTACTATTAAAACAAAAATTTTTTTCCTATTAAGATCGACAACTCAACACAACATACAAGATCATACAAGATCAGAACATACAAGATCGAATGTGGACTCGAGGTTCGCTATTCTTTTTATTCAACGTTGAGTCCGGAGTCCGTTAATTTTTAGTACATACGATTATGATATTGGATCATTCGTGTCCTGCACATTTCTTTCTTTGAGAAACTAGGAGCATCAAGTAATTATCTATATAGCACATTTTATTCGTGAGACATCCTGGAAATGTCCTTAGTTCTTTAGAGTTTTATGTTGTATATAGTTATAATATGGTATTTATATATATTTTTTTTAAATACACAACTTTATAAATATCTTCTGAAATATCTGTTAAACTATATATGTAAAAATAATTTTTGTATATTTGTTAAAGTGATGAAAATTAACCAGGGACACCATTGTATGTACTAAGAGTTAATACGATCGCATCGCAAACAAAGCGCGAGAAAAATGAAAATGAGATATGTAGGAATTAAAAGAATATCAGCAAAAGAATAACTAGAGATGGAGACAGAAAGAGTCATTTATTTTTGTTATACGATTTACTCTTCTAATTCGAAGAAGAGTATTTTATTGTTGATATATTAGTAAGGACAGAAAAAAACACAATGAGTGAACTGAGAAAATATCGAAAACAAATTATTCAGTAGAACTTCGTGAAGCTATAGTAAATTAGCGTGGACAAGGCCTCGCGGCATAAGGAATAAACAGGTAGTAATTAATGAAGCTATTGAGGTGTTCGTAGGATATATGATTAACGAGACGACGTGACGTAACATAAGTTACGTATGGAATGGCGGGTTAAAAGACGAAGAGAGAACGAAAAAGAAAGGGATGGAACGAGAGAATCGGCGGCAGCAACAGCAACTCGGCAGTAGCGAGTAAACGCAAAAGCACCCTCGCTCGGCCTCGTGCGATGCAAAGACGGGATATAAATAAGCGGCTGTCGTTTGCGGAAGCAGAAAACGGGCAAAAGGACAGAAATAAAGAAGAAGTCGAGGAAGAAAGGGAGCCAGCGACGAAGAAAGGAATAAATAAGTCGGGGAGCGAATGCGAAGGAAAGAAGGAGAGAGAAAGAGGCAGAAGAGAATCGGCAGCACCGGGCTTCTGACTCTCAAGTCCCTTGTCGCTTTGCTCGACCAACGTCCCGATCTACTACTTTCGCGGTATACGACCGTCCTTTCGTATTGGAAAGCTTTTATTTCCGCCGTGCAGGGGCTGGCAGGTGTACTCGCGTCTCGTTAACCGAGGAGCCACTTCTTTCATAGGAAGGATTTTAGAAGCGAGATTTGTTCGTCGAGAACGGAATGGCTCGACAGATGCGTGAACAACAAAATGAATTCTAATTGAATAGTGGATGAATTTATGTCAATACCACAGATTAAGTTCCTATAGATCATTCCAGCAAAATTACAGCAACATTGGCTACATTGAGAAAAAAAAGAAACAGCTTTGCAACTGTAAGATTCTTTAATGATTGATTTATTTAACATTTACATTTAGTGAAGAACTAAGATTGATCACATAAAGAATTTTACAACAGTTACGAAGTTACTTTTCTGCTGAATGTTGTTATAAACTCCTGCATTATAGGTAAAGATTGGAGCACTTTGCATAATGCAAATGTATAAAGCATAATAAAATTAATTTCAATCAAAGTCTTTTATTTTATGAAAAAGAAATAAAGAGTCTAATTGATTCATTTTCTTATGCATTATGCGTTATACAAGAATGTTTGTTTTAGCCCTTTTTCCTAAAATAGAATACAGTTAGGTAGCATAAAGTTTTGGTTTCTGCTTATTTTCAGATAGATTGATTTTCTTTGACTTAATTGGAGGATTTTGACTGAAATTGAGGATGATTTTAGTCAGAAAAAATTCCCAAAATTCGTGCCGCAAAATTTAAAGCAAAAAAACGTTGAAATTGTTAAGGACACCCTGTATACGCGCATACGCATATACAGCAGGCATATATGCGATGACTGCGAACAGAACGGCGTGCGGAACAGAACAGAACAGAATGGAGCGGAATCGAAAGAGAAACGGAACACACAACGGAGAAGCGCGAGCTGACTGCGGCAGGGGCGCAGCATGTTTATTGGCGCATCTCTCAGTCTTAAATCTTTATGTTGTCTCCGCGACGGGGTCCGCTCCGGCCATCCCCCCCTGTCCCATCGGAGAAAGACGGAGAATCCAAGAAGGGCACCGGCTCGGGAAAAGGACGAGAAGGACCAACTCGGCGCGGTAAGGAGAGCGAGAGAAAGAGAGTTAGAAAGAGAGGCGTTCGCCGAGGCACACAGGGAGAGATATATCTTCCCAGGGAGAGTTGCGGTCGCGAAATCGAGTCAAGAGAGTCGGACAAACCGACGACCGTAGGCGCGCATCCACCGCATTACGCACACAGAAGCCGCGATTTTAACGTGCCTCGAGAAACGCGTGTCGTTCGGTCGCGCCGAGCCGAGAGGGAAATGGACCTTCGCCTTCTCCTCTGATGCTAAAAGCGCATATAGAGATAGACAAGGAATTTTATTAATGATCACGAGTATGCAATAAGGAAGTCCGGCATGAAGTGATACTCACTGATAACACATTTGTTTATGACAATTATATGTCAACGGAATTAAGAATCGATGCTATTACATTAAGTCATTGTTTAATTATTATTTTTTAGCATTTGGGAATATTTATCTCGAAAGGTATTTTTTAAAAGAATTTTTAATGTTGCTAATATTTTTAATATTCTCTTGAATATTATTAATAAGATATTATTATTATTATTATTATTATCCATTTTTGTATAATATTCTTGAATTTTGGAGAGAAAGAGAGAGAAAGAGATAGAGAGAGAGGGGAGGGGGGAATAAATTTCGGTCAAGTTAATCATGAGTTGTAGACTTAGGCCTTAATATACAAACTAATTATGAATAAATCGGTAATAAAAGAACATAATTATAAGCATAGTTATAAGTAGGTATATTTATATCTACCATGATTATAAACACATTTTCGCGGAAAACGAGTTTCTTTCAAAGAATACACAGAAAGAAGTTTTTAATTGAATTAATTAGAATTCTGGTGGAAAACAATCCAAAACAATCCAGAAATCTATTTATATATAAATCTATAAAATTTCTCGTTAAATCTATTAAAATTCTAGTTGAAATAATCAACATTTAAGTCTTGAATGCAGCCGCGCGACAATCGAGATATTGCTGCGTCTTTAGTAACGCGCACGTTCATTCGTCCGTCTGTCAGTCAGTCGAACGATCGCATTCGCAATTCGCGCTTTACACTTGTTCCGAAAATGAAATCGCCAGAATGTTCCGAACTAACATCCCGTTACTCAGTGTTCTCGTCATCGTTTGTAAAAGTAAACGCCGTCTCCGACATAATATTAACGGCAGGGAAAACGCACGACGGCTGTCAGCAATGACGGTGAGTTTTAATAGCCTTGCACGTATCGTTTATCGGATTGCGTCGCGTTTAATTCATTAAGTGGCGGCGATCAGTTGAGAACTATTTGAGTGATCGCGGCTACGCAGGAATTGTAGATTAACAGCAAATTAAAGGAGCCTCTCGAATTTTATTTGTATTATAGTATAAAATTATCTTTGTATTATCAAAACGCGCGATCGCGCGCTGAATTCGTAATGGCGCTCCGAATACGTTCGTAGTCATGATTTTAATTTGATTAATTTGCGACAGGTGGCGCCACTGAAACGTGCGTAGACGCTTGGAGTAGTCTTGAAATTAAGCTCGGGGTGCATACGCGATTTCGATGAACAATTTGTATAATTCCCATTGCACCGATTGTCTGTTCAATTTCAAACATATCTTCAAAAGTATCTGATCTAAAAAAAGAAATCGAAAGACAAGACATTGATACAATAAAATTATTGACCGTTAATGTTGTAATTATTTAAATTTATTAATTTAAAATTATACCAGAATCTTTGTAAAAATTTAATATTGATGATCAATTTAATACTGAAAGACAGTAATTAATTATTTATTTTAATTATATTTATTGTAAATATTAAATTTAAAGCATTATTGTTCAATATTTTTAGAATTCCAAATAAGTTATTAATTACTGTCTTTTTTAGTATTAGATTTATAAAGGAAAAACTGATATATGTAAATCAATACATGTATTTTCTCCAGTTTTTAAATTAAATAATTATCTTCATAAATAACAGATAATTTATTCACAAAATTAGTATAAACAGTCGAAATATTTCTATACAATACTTTATTTAAAAAATACGAGAAATTGAATTATCGCAATATAATCTCTTAGAAGTCGTTAATTCTCTTAATAACCTGCACAATTATAACATACTTTTATTTATTCTCTATTTTATCTTTTAGATTTGCTAGTATCGAACAGTCTTGGATAATTCTTGCGTCTTGGCCATACAATTTGCAGGATAATGTTATCTCAGCTATATCACGAGAGGTATCAGATACAATTTTAATTAGAAGTGAGAGGAGAAATGGCGCCGAACATTCCGCCGAAAGTTTTTCCACAGGAATTTTCAATATTCCCAAGATGATGCGTGCTCGCGATGGCGGTTCGATCGGTCGGTCGGTCCCTGATGATCCCTAAGTGAAATATCATCGGCAATCATTCACATGAGATCCTTATCGCACGACTAACGTGATCCCTAACCCCGCCGAACTCGGGAGCAGTTTTATATGCGGGCCCCCGCGGCGGGCGTGGGTGCCCATGGAGGAGTGTCGTTTCGTTCAGATTCTGCGAGCAGGATCGCGACTGGAATGTGAAATCACAATTTTTTTCCTCTCTGTCTCCCTTGCGACGAGCGCGGCCCGAAGATCCACCCGAGGAATTGCGAGGAAGTATTCGCGAACGACGCGACGATCCGCACGCACGGACGATAAATAAGAACTTCGGCATTTCGCGCGTTTCTCCTCGCACGAGCGATAGTGAGACATGACTTCCGATATTCGAGTACCTATCTTATCTGCCAGTCCCGTCGGTCGATACATTGCGGAATGCGCACCACGTTGAACAATAAAAAGAAAAATAAGAATAAAAATATGCGCTTGATAATCTCAAGTATATTGGGAAATTCAGCTGGTTAACGTTGTCTTTGATTATTGCCCATTTGTATAAATCAATCAATGTATAGATCAACTTTAATCTTGGTTCAACTTACTCTTTACCTTTTTTTAATTTTTAAAACTAGAAAAAGATGAAGAGTTTGTTGAACCGAGATTAAAATTAAATCACATTGGTAGAAACAGCATCAATTAGTCTCTATTGCAAAGAAACAACATAAGCCCGTTTCTACCAATGTGATTTAATTTTATTCTCGGTTCAACAAACTCTTCATCTTTTTCTAGTTCTAAAAATTAAAAAAAGATTAAGAGCAAGTTGAACCAAGATTAAAGTTGATCTATACATTGGTAGAAACGGGCAATAATCAAAGACAACGTTAACCAGCTGAGTTTCTCGATATACTTGAGATTATCGCAGCTCAAGCGCATATTTTTATTCTTATTTTTCTTTTTATTGTCCAACGATTGTGGCGCGCATTCTGCACAAATGCCCGTTTCTACCAAGATTAACTTTAATGTTAGTTCAACTTAAGATTAAAATTAAACATTTGATAGAAACTGGCATGAATCGGACTCGGGGCGATGAGGAAAATACAGAGAAAAAAGCCGTCGATTGTTTGTAATTTCAATGTTTACGCGTTTTAAGTCTGTCGCTCATGAATAGAAGTCGAATCGAGACGGCGAGACGCGCGCGTCTTGGTTTCGAAAGATGTTAATTAGGCTTTTACGGTACACGGCCAATTCCAATCTACATTGTGTGTACGAGGTGAATTCTCTCGCAGTAAGGAAATCGCGCAATACTTTTAGGCTCCCCTGGTACGTTGCGAAAAAGTGAAATGTGTTGTACCATTGCGTTTCCATTGTTGTGTCATGGGGAGGCGTAAAACGGGGCAAGGTTGCATTCGCGATTGTTCGGAAAGAGTCCCACATGTAAGTTCAAGTCAGTTCCGAATCTTTCGTACTTACGCTCCTCCCTTCTCTCCTCCCTGTATTTTATATTCTATCTATTTATATTTTCCATATATATATTTCATCTCGATCAATTTTTTTCAAATGGAAGCTCTATCTCAAACAGCGTACAATATTTTTGTGATTTTAAATTGCACAGATTATAAACATTTATTATAACTATTGTAAAATATTTATTGTAAATGTTATAGTAAATGCGAAGAAAATAATGAGGCATTATAATCAATTAAAAAATACTTATTAGAAATATTTATTTATATTTATCATAAATATTACATAAAACATTTTAAAAATTACATTTAATTACATTTTAAAATATTACATAAAACATATATCTATATTTTAATAATTTCGAATAAAGCTTTATATAAAATATATATGAAATGTCTATGTAACATTTCAAAAAATGAATATTAAATATCATAAATATTTTGTGATGTCTGGGATAATTCTACATGTTAATTCAGATAAGTGTCAAAATATATTTATGTCGAAGAATTTATAAGGTAATACATGTACATAAATACGTATACATTTAATGAAATCCATGATATTAACTTAGAACTCGTGCGCGACGTTAATCAGTAATATCAACTTTCTACGACGATCATAAAACATTTTGAAATATATAATGACATCTCAGCAGCGTAAATGAAAACGTTGCGGTATAGTAAACGAGTAGGCGATGACGAGAGAACGAGAAAGAAAGAGAAAGAAAGGAGAGGACAATATGGGCGCGCGTTTCTCATTGTGAAAATCTCAGGAATCTCTGACCTCCGGTGGCTGCTTTAATTACGTTTGTCATTTCGTCGACCGGTGTCTCATTATAAAGAAAGTTCGAGACATAACTCAGCACTTGTTGCGAACTTAGGTGGCCTCTTTCTAGTAACGGCACTAACCAACCCAACCAGACGACCACAGCAGCAACCAAGCAAGCAAGCAAGCAAGCAAACAACCAACCAACCAACCAACCAACCAACCAACCAACCAACCAACCGACCGACTAGCCAGTCATGAGCTCCCTTTTACCTTACGTATAGCCCTCCGCGTGCCTCTCTTCGCATCGCCGCTCTAGATCTTCGGATAAGAGCGAACACCATTTTAGCGGTTCCTTACACACCAGACATCCGTTCCCTTCCTATATATATACGGCGGCACTCGGGAGAACCTGGCTGCATTTTTTTTCCGCGTGAATGTGTCAAGCGACTAGTGAGAGGGAAGGACACGAAGAAAGGGGATGATAGACGGGACATCAAGTAGATGATGAAAGAGAAAGAAAGAGAGAAAGAGAGACCAAGAACTCGGAAAACAGGAAGAAATTAGAAAAGAATGAAAATCTATCAGCTGAAACTAGAGATCCTCAAGTAAGAGATTGGACATCATACATTTGATCCATTATATTTTGTAGGATCTGCATAAACTAAAGTGAAATATCCACGAATTTCCTTCTATCTTACCCATCTATCTTCTTAAGCAGAAAAATATGGCGAGCCAATCAGAAGTTGTCTAATTTCTTATTTGATGATCTCTAACCGAAACCTCTAATCCTGTATATGCACGCTGGGATTTGTATGAGAGCGAAGGAAGCAGAAACGGGAGAGCGTACCGTTTTAGCGTGCGATAAGGGTTTTGTTCCCCGTTCGTCGTTCCTGCAACAAGAGCGACATTACGTCGGCGCGTTTGTTTGTCGTTTCGCTGGACCAAGGAAGGCCTACCGTTTTCGATTAATCTCCTCTTATCTCGGTGACTGTATCTCGGCGTCTTGTAGAAATGCTGTTAAATACCATACTGTTGAGGGAGAATTTTGGTGGTAAAGAATCAGGGTGTATATTATCGATAACGTTTAATCAGTATATTGATTTCCTGATTAAACCGATTGCCGTAATCTTGAGCATGATTAACTATTTCTGAGAAGAAACATTGCTCCGAGTTTTTCTCGGAATTTTAGAAGCGGATGTTGCTTATCTACGAGGACTTTGCTATTTTTCTTGTAACGTTACTTCGTCCGCGCGATACCTAATCGCGCATGCTTCATATTCAGGTTAATTTCGCATTTAATTGTAGATTTATCTGTTTACGAGTCCTATCCGTTGTACTGTTAGAGAGCGATAATCAATCTCACCGCGAACGGTGAGAAGATCCACTTCAGAAGTGAGATCCGTCATTTCATAAAATTACCTGCGCTGCAAAGTGGAGAAATCATATTTATAATTATGGCAGCGTAAGAAATAACTGACACGCCGTAAAGCTGGCAGCTATAATTATAGCGCAGGAAATTGTGTGTGCATTTATCATGAGCATTAATATATTCAAATATGATAAGTAAACAATAATTATACTATAATATTTAGATAATCCATCGAAGTCGTTGTTTGGATAATTGAGGTTTATATATATATATATATATATATATATATATAAATCACATAGGTCGTATAGATAGATCGCACAGTATAAAATCGTAATTGATCTCGTATCGGAGTAGATATGAATTTCAGTATCGAGTCGCGATGGCGCGGCGCGACGTTTTCCCGAGTGACTCGCGTGTATGTAACTCGATTGCGATTTGCGTATGAATCCCGTCGGCTCGGCATTCGATCGCACATAAAATCTAGCTTTGCATGCTGATAAGGGGCCTCGCGCACACACCTGTGTGTGTGTCACACCGCACCGGGGCCGGCCGTGCGTATACATACTCGCACGCATAAAGAGGCCCCGCCGCGCTATATTACACCTCTCTCTCCCACCCCTCGTTTCCGACCCCTCCCCGTCTCCCTCTCACGCTCCTTTCTCTCTCTCTCTCTCTCTCTCTCTCTCTCCTCTAAGCGTACACGCGCACGCAGATCCCGCGTGTCGATGTGGGTACGGTTATTAGCCCAGAAAGCAAGGCCCCTGCTTCCGGTGTAGGCACTTCAGTTCGAGAGTTTCTTAACCCCTTCTTACACGACTCTTGCTCGGCCTGGCCTGGCCTAAGACTTTGCCCCGGCTTGGCCTGTTGTCGGTTGCGGGTGGTAGGTAGGTAGATACCGTAGAGGTACGGCAGCTAGATTATACAGGGTGTTCAGCGACGTACACGACGAGTTTCACTCACGAATCTTTTGTGCTATTCTTTCTCAACGAAACTCATTCAGTGATTCTCGAATAATAGACAGTCAAACTAATCAAACGTTTTCTTTCGCGAATGAAATTTTGCAGAGGCGTTAACAGATTAATTTTATAAACGAATACTATTTTTTCAGAAATATTTAACATTGAGAAATTAAGAAATCGCGATAACCACCATGTAGCGTTCAATCGAGTCTTCGTGGAAAAGATGTCAGTCTTAAGATTCGCAGAAACTGCAAATTAAATACATCAAGTACGTCGCGTGCAAACACCCTGTATAGATGTACCGGCGTGCACACTCCAGGGTAGATTACCAATGGCGAACCCGTCATTTTTCCCGCGACGAGTTGGACCCGACCTGTCTCACCAGGAGCACTCGTAGATTTCGAGAGACACCGAACGATGCGCACGATTCCGTGCACGCGATCTCGGCTATCGTACAGTAGCGAGCATTATATTAATTTATAGACTCGAAACGAAAGCTGTACAAGACGATCGAAATAAGCGAGATGCCAGACATCGAAAAAATAGCGAGCGATAATAACTATATAATGGAATTGTCGAATGGCATCGTCTATTGGCAATGTCTATTTGAGATCAGATTTAAAATCGATCAGGATAAATTTTGACATTTGTTGTTTTTAATTCCTAAGGAGGACTTCAAAGGACTTGAAACATTCAAAGCTAATCTAATAATTGATGTTCACTCTTAGTTCTATAGTGTCTATAATTTAACTTAATACGTGAGTCGCCACTGCTCCTACTCAATCATATCGTTATTTTATACTAAAACAATGATTATATTTGACACTATATAATGACACGATGTAGTATCAAATTGTTACGATAGTGTCAAATTTAATTATCGTTTTAGTAAAAAAAATTACGATATATATAGAAGTAGCAGCGATTCATATTAAGTTACTAAGACACTACAGATTTAACATGCATCGTACATGATTCAGTAGAGAAGGAAAAAATTTTTTACTACTACATTTGTACTTTGTTAATCGCGCTCTATCCCTTTGTCTTATTTGGTATAAATTTGATATAAATTTATTTTTTTTTAATTTGAGAATCCACTTTAAGATTTTGAGGTTTAAAATCGATGTTTATAATCGATTCTTGCAAGACAGTTTTTTAAGTACAGTCTTGAATTTAGCACCTTATAAAATATTCTTAAGACGATCTCCAAACAAGAACTATGAATATTCAAGTATCGATCGAACAATTCGACAATATAAAAATAGAATTGAAAACAGGAATGAATTTCCTTCTAAGTTGAACGGTTTTTGCGGTACCTTCGAGGATATTCGCGAGCAGACGAGAGGCGTTCAGTCTTTCGAAAGTGATGACCCCGCGAGCGGTAAAGGTGCGTGCATGTTGCTTCCTCCTCGGAAAGCATTTTATACGTATGGAACAACACTAATGCGATGGAGATTAGCTTACCTGGGTTCCCATGAACTATTTTTGAGCTTAATCGTTGCGCTGATCTGCTGTTATACGCTGTACATACACACGCGGCTGCGTTGTAACAGATTTTAATTACTCCTCGTGGCGGAGGATAGACGTTCCTGGATCGCTAATGAGACCCCCTTGGAATATTATCGATGCGTACGGTAGCGTGCTCGTAACCGTCGTTTTTCTTCCCGGCCGATGAATTTTCTGTTCCTTCCAACGTCGTCATCAGGAAACGCCCGTGTTTCTCAGGATAGAGATAAAAAAACGCAAACGCTACTTTTCTGTTTACTTCCGTGTACTCGAAGTCGCGACATTTTTCGCGAGGGAGAAATCTTGTGTGTTACTTAATACTTATTATTTTATTATTACTTAATTTTGGATATATGAAGAAAAACAAGGATTAATGAGGGTGTAATGTAGTTAACGATGTACAAAGCAAAGTAAAAACTTATACTTTTTTAATCTAGAAAGAAAATAACATCGTACGTTTCGATTCACTTTGGAGTCATCCGAATTTGTACCAAACGTACAATTTGAGATTTAATTTTGGATTACTCGGGAAATTCGATGATTGGAATATTTATGACGTCTCGAAGGATTATTCCTTTTGTTTCTCAGAAAGCAAGTTGATACTATTTGTTATCAAAATGATGACGAATAAAGTCAGTTTATTATATTGGTCGCTTCAATCGAGCTGTTCGTCACTCGTGAACGCATACGTCTGGGTCACAGGTGAGAGATTAAAGAGTCGTTCTCTCCTCTCTCTCTCTCTCTCTCTCTCTCTCTCTCTCTCTCTCTCTTTCTCTCTATTTCTCTCTTCAGTTGAGAGCTCACGTGGAAACGGGCTTGTACTTGCACGCAACTGTAATGGTCGTCATTAAGGTGCGTTGATATAACGTGACTTTCGATTGATGTCGGATCGAGTGATTCAAGTTACGACACTCAAGTATAGCATATAAAAATCTTTTGACGTAAATTAATTATTGGTGGTAGAATTAAGAAAATGTATTATATTAGACAAAAATATATTAGATATGCGACTATAATATTTTTTTTTTCACCATGCGACTTAAATAATGGATCCGCTAAAATTGTTCGGCAAAAAACTGTTGCAACGTCGGAAGTGGAATGCCCGGCAAGCGTACGGTTCTCAAAGGGTTAATTGGGCATAGTAACTCTTCAGGTGACCAAGCTTCATGGGAGTGTGACGGAAAGAACCCGGTTTCGTGCGCGGAATTAAATACAATACTCACGTCTCTATTTATAACATCTTATAGATGAACATCTTCTCATTCACCTTGTGACAGCGAAGTATGGAATGACCTTGCGCATCGATGTTCGTTACACCTTGCCGACACAAATATATCATTCGTATTATAATAGTACGCGCGTCGGCGTCTCTATGTGTACATATTACGCACATTATCTTAGATTTATTCTCATTGCTTCTCTTTCTCTCTCTCTCTCTCTCTCTCACTATCATTATTGTAAAATATAAATAGAGATTTAAAAATGAGAATAAGAAAGATTTTATTTGATTTTTCGATAAGCATTTCTACAAGAAATTAATTAATTGGAATACATGCTCTTTCATTTGTACAATACATATTTATTTATGCGAGAAGTTTTGGATTTAATTACATTAAATTTACGCTTTGTGTTAAGTTTACGTAGCGACTTATTTGTATAAAAATATACTGTGCGTGTATCCTCATATATATGGTCGTTTAAAACCGATGGCACCGATTGTACTCGGAACTCGAGCCTTCATTATACGCCGTCTCCAATCACGTGTGACAAATTATTCCCGCGTCACTTCCTTTAGTGCGCCGATGAGATTTCCACGGAGTACGACCTGGAAGACCGTCTGACAGCCATGCCCAATTCTATACACGCATCGACATTTGAGACAATGAAATAATAATATTATAATTAATCGAATTTAGTCGAAAGCTCGAGATCATGCATACTCTCTAAAACTTTTATAGTAAATTGTTACTCCGAAGAGTGAAGTCTCACACTTAAAGATTGAAAATTGAACTACTCTTTTTCATCTCAATTTTCACTCTTTAGAGTGAGATTCCACTCCAAAGAATTTAGATAGTAAATAAAAAAAAAAGTAAAACTCACTTTACAGCTAATTTTTCAACTAGAATTACACTTTACATAACATAATCTTGCTCACAATTGTCGGGATATTTAAAAGTTAATAACAAAGTAATCAATAGGCTCTAAAGAAAAATCTAAAAAATAATAAAATGCTAAAGTGAATATAATATTACGTTATAATACTCATTTTGAATGAAGAAATGGTATAAAGTACACACGAATAACTAACGTTGGCTCAAATTGGCATTTTATTTATTATTTAAAAGTTAATGTCTTCTTCAATTTTTCATGATATCGAGGACTGATGGAATGTTCTGCAATAAATTTAACGGATACCTCTGGCGCGTTCCATTGAATTTTCGATGTCTATCATAGCGTGACACGATTCAGTGTATTTAACGGGTAAAATGTTGAATGACATCGCGCGTCTCTCGCAAAAATTCTCGCCGCGTAATGCAGTGGCGTCAGATTGGAACATAGAATATATATATATACATATAGGATGCAGAGAAAAAAGGAGAAAAAAAGGTATCATCCTTGCGTGTCGGAGTCGAAGCCTCGTAGCAGAGTCGCGGCTGAGGTCGAGGAGTAGCGCGGCGCGGCCGAGGCACACATGAGGCGGCGTGCATAAGTCAGCACTCAGGATATTTCGTCATTTCCTGCTTCTCACGCGATACAATCTAAATTAACTATGTTCGCTTGGCTAGGCCTCCTCCCTCGCACGGAGAGGCTCTCGCATCTCTCAAGAAAATTTCTTATTTCCTAGCGAGGAGGGCCGCTGCCGCCGCGCCGTTGTGCAAAATACATGAGGGGACGTCGAGCGGCGTCGAGAGGACGAAGACGAGAAGGATGAAGAGCCATGCCGCACCAGGGCTTTCACAACGTTCCCGTTTTGCGCTGCCAACTGATTGTGAGTAAGTTGCCGCTCGCATTCTCCACGGCTCACACTCGGAAAATCGGCCTTTAAAGTCTTCACGACCGGAAGAGAGAATACCTACGTGTTGCATCGGGAAAATGTGATGCTCGCGAAGAGTCGCGAGATCTCCTAGTTTTCCTTAGTCGCCTCGAATTCTATAAAAGAAGTATGTAGATATGTGAAACTCCGATCTCTGTACGTCAAAAAATGTATCAAAAGATTCTTGCGATATCAAGAGATATCTTAAAAAATTTCGTACAGCACAGGAAAAGAAAAAGATTGATAGGATGTTTTTACTGGAGTATTTAAAAATTTCGTTAGGTACAGATTAAGTAATTATATAGACGCTCAAATTAGTTGCCAGAATGTCAAAACTTTTTTATAGCATTGCTCAAAATTCTTGAGATTCCAACATAATTATTTTGATAGTCTATCAAAATTATCTTCAGATTTGCCAAATTTTTATCTAACTAAATTTTTGGATATTTCAGCAAAATTTGTTTCGTGTACAATTCAGCTCGTAATATTCTAAATAAAAATAGAGAAATGGAAAGATCACAAAGACGAGTACATTGAGAATGAAAAATCATAATAATTCATTAAATAAGATATTAATATAATAACTAGTTGAAAAAAAAAGAGATCCACAAAAGGAAAAATTAAAGCACCGCAATTTACGTTCACACACGGACCGGTTGCCAACTCGACTGTGACTTTTGCGAATTCCACGGGATTCTAATTTGTGCCTCGGGGAGAGGCCGTTTTACAGCTCGAACGACGCAGTCGCGGAGGAAGTAGGGCGTAAAGTGCCTTGAACTTTGAACCGCGCTGCTCTTTTTTTTTTAAACGTCGTAAACGAGAAACTCCGCGGGTAACGTCCACATAGTTTGTTGGCGGTGCTAATAATTTAACATTTTCGGCATTATTAACAATATCAATCGCGAAAAAGTGAAACTTGACAAGAACAATATTCTTGATTACTCCACTTCCACTCGCGATTTCTACTCGCGGCCAAGACTTTCTCACGATATAATTAATCATGCGAGATGTCATCGAGATCTCGGTCTCGTCTATATTTCACGCTTCCCGGAAGTTAGGATTGAGTTTTCTTCCGATTTTTTTTTCTTTCCATTTTCCGGAAGTTCGTTAAATCAAAGCGATTTCGCCATCGCGACGGCTTTAAACGATCGCGCAATTCGTGATTACGACATCGATGGCGAGAGCAGCGAGTCCACGTGGTTTCTTCGGTGAACGTCTGACCAGCAATGGACCGCATCACTTGCTGGATGGCCCCTGGACACTTCCGCTTCGCGTTCCCGGTATCACGATTAGACTCCGTATAATACGCGTTAAATACATTGTACGGGAGACTCTGGGAATCGGCGATTAAGAACCAACGACACGCGCGATGATCACGATCGGACGGGCATTTGCAATTTTGTAATTACGATCGCACGATTAAATCGCGTTTTTCCTTGGAATCCAAGACACGGGCGTGCTGGCGAACATCAAAGAACGCGCGAAGCGAACGGGCGAAAAGAAAGGAGATGATATCGGGTACGAGTGTGTTAACTGCGGAAATGTTATGGCGTAGAACACACACGCGGGTGGAGAAGGCGTAACTGACCATGGTGTAAATGCATGCGTTCGTAGAAAAACGGGGATTACTAGTGTTTTGTATGGAACGGGCGCACGACGACGCTCCTTTTCCGTCCGAACGCGCAGCGCCTGAACGCTTGTATTAAACTGCTTCTATTGTACATTAGACGCAAATCAACTACTAAATTTGTTGCGACAGCCAAATCCGAAACTTATATTTTGAAATTAAGATTGGCTGTCGCAATAAGCTTGCAGTCGAGCTTGCATTTAACTGCAGCTTTATAAGGCGGCGACTAACAAACACGAACATTATCAAGGATCGCGTATCATCGTATTAAATCTAACTCTCGCGAAAACGGATCTCGCTCCTGACAATATTCGGCATTAGTCTTATTAAACGAAGCTAATACCCGACGTATCGTTTGATCTCGTCGAGACTGTCAAAAGTTTGCGAAGCGGCTCTGAAGTGGAGGCTCTAATCGTAGTCTGATCGTGTCGCATGTAAACGCGCACGCACGTACGCACGCACGCGTGATACGCGGGCTGGCGTACGCGGCGCGATCGACCGTGCCGGTGGCGTTTCTAACAAATTAACGGCCGATATCTCCGTCGTTTACCCTGCTCCTTTGCCTTCTGGCTCCACCTCCCAGCTCCGAGGGAGCGGGCCGGCCCGTAAGAGAAGCCGCGGCGAGGCCGACATCCAGCGTCTGCGCCCGCGCGGGAGAGAGATCATTTTTGCCACGTATTTGCAAACTGAATAATAAATACCGCGAAATATATACGCGAAAGAGCAGCGTGTTCCGCCTTCACGCAGCTCGCGCTCGGCGCGGATTGGTCGCGCCGGTCGCGAGGGGACGGCGATCCATTCGCCGTCTCGCTCTCCTCCGCGCCGCGCCACGCTGGACCTACTTTATACACGCACACGCGCACGCCATCTGGATGCACGTGCACGACGGAACTCGTGGAGAAGGGGTACGTCTGTACACGCTGCACTGTGCGTTGTTTCTCTCTCTCTTTCTCTCTCTCTCTCTCTCTCTCACTCTTTCCTTTTATCTCATCGCTTGATTCTCTTTCTCTCTTTTTCTTTCTCTTTCTCCAGCAGGAGCGGAGAGAAGTGGCATTCGACTCGAGCGGGTTCGTCTCCCTTGGTTCGCTTCTGCGTCTCTCTCTCTCCTCTTTGATCTCTTCTCTCTAGTTTCCTTTAGTTTTCTTCGTCTCTTATGACTCTCTTTGCTTTCTTTTTATTTCTCATTTTGGATATCTTCTTTATTATTTTATTACGCTTCTATTTGGTTTTTGTATTTCTACTTAATTATATTTTTTTATCATTATTACTAAGGATATATATTACTAAGGATTTTTTACTGGAATACGATAAATTTATTTGCTTCTTTTTCTCTCGCATATATTTGATCGCGATATCCGGGGATCGATTTTGTTTCTTGAAACGAGGTAAAAATTACAAAAGTGAGCGAATTCATTAGAATACTAATAATTTCATTGGTCAACATTTAGTAAATTTGCTTTTATAATTTTCATCTTGTTTGAAGATACAGAATCGACCTTCTGTACCTAATTTATAATTTATGTCTTTCTTTTCTCTCAGAAGACGCTTTTCTCTTTGGAATGCAATGAATTTCTCTTTTTCTCTCTATTTATCTCTCCTTTTGGCCCTCATGTAACCAAAAGCACCCGCATAAGCGTTCGATCGAATACATATCCATTTTCGACGTTGTTGCATCACCGTTCGAATCGGGTCTCCTCATTGCATTCGATGCATATATAAGCTAGCTTTCCTAAATCCAAATCCATCGCAGAAGTAATTCGACAACGAGAAAAATTGATATCTCAGCACGTATTTGGGGGTTTCAATTTGATCGAGATTAATGATGTCCGTCCATGGATTAACATATATGCACTATTTGTTAATTGTAAACATATTGAATTTTTTCGATCTGAATTTTAATAATAATAATATTTCAAAATGTAAGGGAAAAAGAAAGAGAGTGAAAGAATGAGAAAGACAAAAAAAAACAGATTACAAAAGTCAATTTGGAAATTAATTCGTAATTTGGTTGTTTTCTAATCAAAATTGCATAAGAGCGGAAGAAAATAATCCGCATTGAAGGGATAATATCATTAAAGGGATTGATAATAGAAGCAACACGAAATATTGTATCAACGATAATAATACGCGACCGTTCCCGTCACGTTCCCGACTGTTAGAGATTTCATTTCGTTTTAGGGATTGTTCGGTCGAATAGCATAAATATTTATGCACATACGCAAGCATTACGCGCTTGCCAGCGCATTAACGAGCACAATGCACTTATATCGTTTCATATACATACCAGTCGCTCAGGTGAGTGACGGCCGCCCGAGCGTGATGTTCTTCTCAGTTTATTTTACGGTTCCTTACGGTTGTCGCTTTCTTCCGTTTACCATTCGCTTCTGTTCCATCTCTATTTTTATATAACCTTCTAAAGAAACGTAATAATATATATATAGGGTGTGCCGTCAATCATGGTATAACCAATCAAGTTAAAAGTTATCAAGTTATCGCTCATGATGAAATGAAGGAAAAGTGTAGAATAGATTTTTTAGATTCACGATAAAGAAATTTGTACATTGGAAAAAAATATAGTCAATTTTAATAAATATTTAGTTCAATGCCAACTAAATATTTATTTACAGTAAATAAATATTTCAGTAGATTTTTAATAAATATTTAATTCAATACTGTCAACTAAACATTTACTTACAGTAAGTAAATATTTGTTCAATAAAAAAAATAATTGTTAAATCGAATTAACATTTCTTGTATCAAATAAATATATCTTTATATTTAATAAATATTTAGTTGGCAGTATTCAACTAAATATTTATTAAAATTGACTATATTTTTTTTCAGATGTAGATCAGGTGTAGATGATTTGGGAACAGTTTGTACTTTTTGTTAAATTTAATGTGATCACCCATTTACACAGATCTGAAAATGATTTGTTTGGTCATTAAAATAATTAGGTCGTTCAAACTAATTTTAGAACTCTAGAAGATTTTGCAATATTATCAGCAATGCTTAAGCGTTTTTATATGATTATTTTTGTGGTCCAACAAAATTATTTTCAAATCTGTATCTATCTAGATAAATTTTTAGATATTTCAGTAAAATCGTTTTTTTTATGCAGTTTAACTTATATTTTATTTTTCCTAAGAAAAATGAAGAGTAAATTAAACCGAAATTAAAGTTAAATTAATTAGTAGAAATGAATATAAATCGTATATCGAGAGCGATTAGCGCAAAAAACTTTCCTATTGTATTTCTTTTTGCGCCCCATGACGCGAGACAGCTACGTCATGGAGATCGGTATCGATCTTATTATCGAAAGGGCAGCCAGTAAGCACGCAAGTCGAGTGAGTTAGCACGGTATTGCCCCGTATCCTCTCAACTTGTTTTATAATCTTTTAAATATTCAGTTTGTACGCTCGGTTTTACATTCACTACAGCGTATCGGCCGCTACGCTGCACGAACTCGCGCGTGTACTAACTCGAAAATGATTATCAGTCAGATCGCAGATTGATGCGATTGGTTTTTCTTAGAAGGATCCGCTTTTGAATCATTCTCAATTAAGCTTAGTATTTATGGGAGTAGTTCAACGGAGGAAAGTTAGAGAATAGAAGTGAGACCAGCTGTCTACGGTTGCAGTGTCCTGTAAAGTGTGCATATGATTATCAGAAGTGACTCTCGGCTATATTTTTCGATTGTTGAGCTATCAAATTTAAGTTCGACTGAAGAAAATTTAAAATCTCCAAGGCTGAGTTGTTCCATCTTTCGGTAAAGGTCAGTTCACTATCTTACTCTTTTACTCTTTTGTTTATCCAGTAGGTAAATTATTACATAGTTTGTCCGAAGATGGAACAACCGGCCCTAAAACTTTTAGAACCGATTGTCACTCTAAAGAATAAAATCTTACTCTTAAAGATTGAAAATTGAACTACTCTTTTTTCAAGAATGACTCAATTTTCACTATTTAGAGTGAGATTTTACTGTAAAGAATATAGAATATTTACCTAACAAATATTTACCGCAACAAAGAATCCTATGCGCGCAAAAGGAAAGGCGCTTGTTTACATTAATTTGTGACGCATGATTTTGCGTGCGCGGAATAATTAACGCGTGTTCTCTCTGCCCATTTTTATTTCCCCCTCCCCTCTTCATCATACACATTTATTTTTCACGGGATAAAGTTCGACGTAACGAAGCGTCCGACGTTAACGAAGCGTTAAAGCGAGACAGGTGGGTCGCATTAATGCAACACCGGGAGGAATATGAAACGAGTAATCACGAAAAGTCGCATTAATATAGTAATAATAACAGAATAAAATACATGATTTTTTTCTCTCGCGAAAACGACGCGGAGTACACTCGCATGTAGTTTATATTTAGACTCGCGCTTAGAGCGAATTTATAGTCATTGCTATCGGGATCCTTTATGCACCGTCCCTTGGCGATATTGCGGTGTGCCTACACTCCTCTAACACTCTAAGCTGACGGTTCTCAAATCTTTTTTTGTTCGCGACGCACTATTGTCCGAAAAATGAATTACTTTCGCGAAGCAATTCGCGGATGCTACCTTAATTTTTCGTTTATTTAATTTAATTTTATTATTTAATTTAATTATTTTAATTTTTCTCTTCAGGCAAATACCGAAGAAGGAAATATGTTTTTTTTTTAAAGAAAATTAAATACAGATTCTTTTCTTTGCCCACGTAGCGATCACAATGTGCCCAAATTTTCCACGCGACGCGCCCTTTGAGAGTCACTGCTTCAGACGTTAGAGAAAGAGAGAGAGAGAGAGAGAGAGAGAGAGAGAGAGAGAGAGAGAGAGTGAGTACATCGTGCGTCTATAATCTCTCGACTTTTTTTTCACGCGCGTGTGATGACACCCACGTGGTCTCGCCGCGCGCTCGCGCGCATGCAATTCACATGGAGCCACTAGCCGATATCTATATGGTCGCAACCTTTCTCCTCTCATGTGCTAATCAATCTGCGTGGCTTCCTACGCATTTCGATTACGTAAACGCGGCATTGTGAGCCCAGCGTGAAAATGAAAAAAACGCGAAATCAGGAATCCGCGCCTCGCATTCCGCGAACCTCGCGTTCGCCGACCCCCGCGTGCGAATCGGCCTGTCGGCCTCCGTCTTCACCGATATTTCATATTCCAATGACATTTGCGGATACATACAGAGCCCCGCGAGGATCGACTACGATCGAAACGCGCAATAGATCGTGCACTTTACATTACACGCGTGAAATTATTAGCACGCTCGACCGGAGGCGGGGCGAATCGCTTTCGGAACGATTAAATTCAATCCAATCTAATCTCCAGGGACATATAATTAATTAAAAGCGCGCGAATGACATGTATATAAAAGAATAATCGCCAAGCATTTCGTATATCTCGTTTTCAAATGCCAACTTTCTTTGCTAACATCCCACTTGAAGGATTATCCTTAAAATTCGTCGCCCGAGGCACCGCCTACTTTGCTTAAATACGCCTTCGCATCTTCCATTTTTTTTCTCTCTCTTCTTTGTAGAACTCACATTCATTTTTCGTCCCACCGCGCCGCGCGGAACTTTCGCGGCGATGCGATGGCGACGACGCACAGCGAAGGCGAAGAAGAAGAAGATGCGCGCCGCCAATGCACGGGCGGATCCGCGAGGCTGCGCTCGCAGCCTCGCAGCCTCGCAGCCTCGCGCGGGGCACCTTCTCCCGCCAGGTACACCCGTGTCCACCAACACGTCTTCACATATATCCATACATTCGCAAGTACACGTATACAGGGTGTTTCTCGAACTCTACAATCGATCTCTACAGTTTTCGAGATATTTCCAATCCCAAAGAGATTGATAAAAAAATAAAAACATATTTTAAACGTGTTTTAAACAGTTTAAAACATACTTAATATGATGTTTTTAATGTTTTTTTATAGTATTTTAAAGCATATTCGAAGCATTAAAAACATATTTAAACAAAACACAATACGTTTTATTCTTAAAAAAAAAAAAACATTAGTCTTTACCAATCTTGCTTCCAATGAATTGGCCATAAAATATTTCGAAACAAAAGTTTGTTGCTTTCTAATAAAGAATTATAAAAGTGCAAAAAGAAAATTTTAAATGTATTAATTTTTGAATGAAAAATCGAATTTCTTTTAATTGATCTATATTTTTCTTTCTACATTCTTCTGAATAACAGAAATTTTTTCATATTATAGCGTTATTATTATTTTTATTATTTGATCTCAAAATAATTCTATTGATGCTTACAACATATTCCACGAGTCTATTGTCTAAAGCAGTCGGATTCAAACGTAAACTATTATAGCTGAATCTATGCATAACAATCTATTGAAAGAAATGGAACTTTGTGTTGCGGAAGCTGATATTGCAGTGTTTGAACATTTACTTTAATAAATATACTTGATGTGTGAAAACAGCGTTAAGTAAATGTACTTCACCTTTATGTATGTTCGATTCTTTTTTTACGTATTTCGATGATTACTATTTCTGTGTTTGTTCTTACAGTTTGTTTACGTTTGAATCTCACTGCTTTAGACATCGATGACAGATTTGTAAATTATCTTGAGATCGAATAATCAAAATAATACATAATAATACATCAATGAATTCGTCTCTTTATGTATTATGTATACAAGAATAAGGAAAGTAAAATATACAGTTCCATTTAGAAAACAATTTGAGTTCGATTTTTTATCAAAAAATGAAGAAATTTGAAATTTTTCCTATGCAACTAATTCTTTATAAGGAACCAACAAACTTTTGTTAGAAACTTGTCAATCAATGAAGAAATACCTCGAAAGCCGCGATCGAAAGTGACGATCGATTCGAGGAACACCCTGTATACACGTTGTACGTAAATAGCACATATACACGCATATGTAGATGTGCTTCCTTCTCGTATACGCTCGACCGGGCGCAACATCGTCGCCGCCACTGGCTGCGATGCTCGTGGTAGTTTGCCGTACCGCGTCGCGTCGCGTCGCGTCGCGCCGCGTCGCGCCGCTCCGCTCCGCTCCGCTCCGCGCCGGACCCGAGTAGCAAGTCACCTCCGCTCACCTCGGCGGAGCGCGCGCGCCTGACTTCAGTTCGCGCTCGGCCCGAGTCGTCGTGTGTAGCACGGAACGACGGAACGCGGCAACGCGCAGGAGGCGAACGAGCCCGAGCCCAGACCAGGCCAGGCAGGCGAGGCAAAGCCGCAAAGGCAAGGCAGTCAGGCGCAGTCAGGCGGACGCCGGACAGGACGGATAGGCCGGCTGCTGTTGCGCGCGTCTACGCGTTGCAGCTGATCCGCGTGCGCGTGTCTTCCACGAATCTTCCACGGGAGGAAGATTGACGGACACGTGATACATACGAAATTGCTGCGTGTGGTGCCGAAACGCGCTTGTTGTTATTTAACCTACGGCAGTGAGATCGAGATCGAACTATCGGATATCGAAGCGAGAATAGAGACAGTAGTAGACACGACAGTAGAGGACACGGAAGATCCGCGCGGTGAGTGTCTCCGTAGGGATTCTTGCGCAGGAACGGAGCGTGGTATTATGTCACACTCCCACGCGAGCGACGGCCGCCGCTGCCGTTCCTGCCGCCGTCGCTGCTGCCACTGTTGTTGCTGTTGCTGCTGCTGCAAGGCCCAACATCCTCGTCGTTTGACATTTCCGCGGGTGTGCAACGCCTGACGGATCGCACACGCGCGCGGCTCATTGTGAATGTTAACGCTCCTTTCGCGTTCCACCTTGGTGTGTTCGGTTTATCGCCGCAATAAGATTCTTAAACGAGACATTTGTGCTGTAACATGAGAACACCGATATATTCGTCGTAATTCGACAGTGACATGAATATTTGACGCAACGCGATCCACATTCAATCCTTTCCGGTGTTCCTCCTATCGTCGGTTCGAGAAAAAAAAAAACAAACATTTTTGGATCCTTTCATTCAGCGTCATATCGCGCCGTCCAACGGCCTTCGTGGAAGGAAGGCGATAAAGGTAAACGAGAGAGAAAAGTCATTTGGCGCGAGCGTACCGTGCGCGCGTTTTCCACGAGTGAAACCTGATCGCTCGCGCGGTCTCATGTATCGGTATGGCACGCGATACGACGGCGATACTCTGCGCGATTCCGCTCGACTCCGTTCGACTCCGCTCGATTTCATATCGGCTCGGTGCGGCGGATCGATCGTGACGCCAGGGTATGAAATCGGTAATGAGCTGTAAATCTCCGGCGAGTACATCGGGCCGCGTGTGCGGGTGAGTCACACGTCACGGATACCAATGATACTCACCAACACACACATACGCATACACACACACACACACACACACACACACACACAAAATACATACACGCAAACATATAATATACATAGACGGCACCTTCCTTCGGCGTATTCTTTTCTCTTCGGTAGAAAATCGAAGGAAAGGATAATAAGCGAGAAATACACTCTCTCTTACCCGCCGGCCGGTTCCGTGGTTGGCCGCGCGCGCGTGGGCGTAAACGAGAGAGAAAGAGAGAAAAACGGTTGGGAAAGAAAGCAAGCGAGGGAGAGAGAGAGAGAGAGAGAGAGAGAGAGAGAGAGAGAGAGAGGCAAAGTGCATGGTGCAGCGTGTAGAGGCGATTTTCTGAAAAAAATCGATGGTGAAACCTTCGTTAACGTTCGGTTTAGAGACTCGACGTACTCACGTGCCGTCCATCGCCCGCGGAAGATAATCCCGTTTCGATCGGATCGATTTAACTTGAGAATCGTCATTGCTCGGCGAAAGCGTAGAGACGTTGCCGTGAAAATTATCGTCGTCGAAAAACTCTTGTCAGATCGTCTCCATTGGTAATTTTAATCCTTTCATCTGTTGAGAGAAAGAAGCGTTAAGCTCGTGATATACTGAAAAAAGCAAGGCAGTAAGACGTGAGCAATAAACGAATTGGCCAATCATAGTAGATATCGTAAAGCAATAATATAACCATTAGAGAAATAAAAAACGTTGATTTGCTTATTGTTTACGTCTTACTGTTTATTATGTGCCTTACTACTTTTTCCATGTGCCTTACTGCGGCTTTAGATTATTGCATATTAAAAGAGAGTCGCTAGTATGGAGGTTAAAATTTTTTCTAACGAAACTAGCTTTCTCTCTAATTATTTTTAACAACGTGTTTTGTGTTTATTTAACAACATTTATTCAATTTATCTTTCGAAGGTTGAATAGAAAGAATTATTACTGGCTATCATTTCCGAGTGCGAGATGAATTTTTATAAATAAAGAAGAGAAAAAAAAAACAAAGAAATGACATTTTTTCAACAATTAGATTCTATAATATGACGATTAGTACTCAGATAGTATGTTGCATAAGATATTTAAAAGATGTTTTTTAGGTCGTACTCATAGTCGGTTCTTATATTACGAGTTATTCTTTTATTGTAAATCAATTCTTATAATTAAGATCATCTTAAGTACAATCTTAAGATGTCATATAAATAATTCAAAGCCGTATTAGCCTCTATATAATTTAATTTTATAATTTATTAATTATAATTTAATTATAATTTATTAATTATAATTTAATTTAATTTTAATCTCGGCTCTTCATTTTTCTAGTTCTAAAATTAGAAAAATATGAAGAGTAAAAGTTGAATCGAAATTAAAATTAATTAATAAAAACATTAGACATCTATTCTTTTATAGCGTTTTTCATGGACAGAACTAGTGCACTCAGTGTGCACTTTAAAGCCGTTATATACAAATCGGTGTAAAGATATATGTTTAATAAAAATAAAAACGAGTTAAACCGCGAAATTCTCAATACATTTTATTGTGCTATTTGATAAAATATACACATTTTATCACACACAATTATGAGATATCTCACTTTTACATTTAGATCAATGTGTATATTTAAATTAATTAGTGTACAATGATTTTAATGCACTGAGTGCGCGTCAGTTCTGCCAATAAAAAAACGCTATTAGACAAAAAAAAACGTCTAAAAAAGTAGACGTCTTCTAAGGTCGGAATCAGACTACGCATTGAAGAATGAGATTGAAGATTAAAGATTGAAATTTCACCAATAACCAAAGATAAAGAAATTTTGGCTCCTTTTATTCTGATTCTGGTCGAACTTCAGAACTTAAAAAGTTTTCTAATTGTAAGACATCTTATGCAACATGTATGTTATCTGGATAGCGACTGATGATTTGTGACCGGGCTTTCCTGACGAGTGAGGCCTGCGCGAGAATATCGATGCTTGCGAACTGACGAAGCAGAATCTTTCTTGCGAATGAAGTCTGAAAATCCACGATAGAATCGCGCACGCGGTCGATGAGCATGGCTTCGCTTTACCGCGACGTAGAGAGGCGCGAATCAAAGAGATCGGCGACAGAGATCGCAATTATGCATATAATAATAATGCTTCTCTACTTGAGCGCATGCAGGAATTCGACTATCGCCATTATCACTAAATCCGCGTTCGAAGAGCGCAAACTGTTAATCTGACGAATCACTCCTAGATGATATAATAATATTAAAATAACGTAGTACATACAATGTAGTAGAGAAAAAAAGAACAAATAGCAGAAGGAAACTTCGGTGGTAATTTAATGACGTAATTGACGCGTTATTCATTCTTTTGACAAGCGTCACGGATACGCCTGAGCAGGTTTTCTCTCAGCAAAATACGATGCGTTCAACAAGTCTACGACAATGTTTTAGGGTACGAGCATAAAGGAAGCAGATTTTCTGCTTTCCAACCAGCATCGATTGGCACAGACGAGGATACAGTAGACACGTGTAAAGGAAACTTGACGCTGGCCGGAAAGCAGAAAATTTGCTTCCTTTGTATTCGTACCCTTATGATGACTTGCCGCGACGTTAAGGTTGCGTTCAGAAACTTCACCCATATGTACGGTGACGGATTTCTTAAAGAAAATAAAAGACAAATTTGAAAATGTGAGGCTTTGTTGCTATGCTTTCAAACCAGTTTGTGACTGTCAAGAATCTGTGCATTATAAAATTTTATTGCACAGTATATAATCAAATTGAAATAATGCACAGGTTTCTGATAGTTTGAAACTGATTCGACTGTATTGGAACAAATCTTTGATCTGAAATAATAAAAGGTTCGAAATAATAAAAAATGAAAACAATTGTAGTTTGAATAAATTTAATTTAAAAAATTAAGAAATATAAAAAAACTTAACAAAAACAAATATGTATGTATTTATATGCATGAAATTATAAAATATTTTCAAATTATAAAAATTCGCTTTAATATAATATTAAACATTAGAACGCTTAGAAAAGAACTCGGAAAAAAATTTCCCGTAATGTCAAATAAACGAGTAAGTAAAGGACAAAATTGAGTTTTGAAGAAACAAATAAATTTTAAAGGACAGCAAATAAAGAATTGTCCCGAGATTATCCTTTATAATAAAGAACGTATAGTTATCCATCGAAATATCATTTTATTCTTGTTTAAACAAGGATAACATGCAATATACCCCGAATTTCTATCTTAATTCGTGCATCTTAACTTCATAATTAATATAAAATTGTTTTCTAGCTATGATTAATTAATAAATTAATTTATTTTTTAGTGCATCCTTTGATTTGATCCTTTTCATTTTTGGAAATCAAATAAATTTTTCTTTGATTTGAATGTAATTTCTTGAAATCAAATACATTTTTATTTTTCTTAAAGGTTTTCATTTCAACTTAAAAAAATCAACGAAAGAAACGATTTCTTCAATTAAACGTAATTTTTCTCTGATATTTTTCTGCGATAACTTTAAAAGTTATTCGCTGTAGAACTATCAGTGATTAACCATAAATAGAAAAATACAATTTTTATATTAACAAGTTATAACTATAATAAATGAAACATTAGGTCTAGAAATGGAAAGCATCAAACATCTGGACGAGCGATCCCTACATAAATATTCCTGCATGAGATTTCAAAATCTTATAAGAGGAAAAGATATGTATATTTCTCTGTATATACATTATTCACTTTAGCTTATATTATCTCACTTTATAACTTTAATTAAGATTATAAGTGAGATGAAGTAGGAGAGAAGAGAGTATAAGTTTGTGAGTAAGAGAGTGAGATAATATACATACAGATAGAAGGTAACATATATATTTATATAACATAGAAAGAGAGAAAGATATAAGAGATCATAGACAGCTTTATTTATTAAGCGTTCTAGGAGAGAGTCCTTTCAAGCGCTGGAACAAATAATATTAATACAAGTTTATAGAGTGCATCTAAAAGCATGAAAAAAATATTACAAATATTAAGAAAAATTACAAAAAAAAAATAATTAAATTAAGTGGAAAAATAAAAAGCTGTAGTCACATAAAAAAAATAGAATACACATTTATTTTACATTAACAATAGCACATATATGTATGTGTGTGTGTGTGTGTGTGTGTGTGTGTGTGTGTGTGTGTGTGTGTGTGTGTGTGTGTGTGTGTGTGTATATATATATAT
>Ga0157364_1000399_pt1 | contig 28291 bp, 16 predicted proteins | sample AttsexASBM2_FD_111476 | JGI IMG/M metagenome (GOLD analysis project Ga0157364, IMG submission 111476) | Fungus gardens microbial communities from leaf cutter ant in Ribeirão Preto, State of São Paulo, Brazil - Atta sexdens ASBM2 | ecosystem: Host-associated > Fungi > Mycelium > Unclassified ... | reverse complement strand
TCTCCTAACCCTAGCTCTTCATCTAGACTCTTCCCGATCCTTCTAGACCCTAAGTCCTTCCAGACCGCTCTAGACTCTACCACATGACTTCCAGGTCACGTGCCTATCTTCTAACCCTATGTCTGTTGTAGGCTAATAATTATCTAAGGTTCTAACCCTAACCCTAGTCCAAAGTCTGTCCACACTCTCGTACCATAACAGTACCCACTTCTACTGATTTGTAAGCTTATTACAAAACTTCAAGGTATTTAGTACTTCATCAAGCTAGACATATGCTAGAAATTCAATAATGTTTGTATTAAGCCTAGTGATAAGTAGAGAACAGACTTTTATATATGGACTTTTTGAATCTTTAGTGATGTTTTAAGTATAACAAACAGCCTGGCTATCTTTCAAACTATGATGAATAATATATTTCAGGATCTCATAGTAGAAAGTATTATGATTGTGTACTTGAATGTCATCCTAATTTTTACTTGAATGCTGAAAGAGTATTATAAAGTAGTTTACAGAGTTCTAGAAGTCTTGGCTGAACATAAGTTTTACTCTTAAAAGTGTGATTTTGATAAGATATATATTTAGTATTTAGGTTTGGTGATTTTCAAGGATTAAGTTGAGATATACCCTATAAAGGTTATCAGAGTTCTCAATTAGCTTGTTACAAACTCAAAACCTTAGAATTAGCCAAGAGAAAGAACCTTGAAATAAGTATTTACAAAAAAACTCAATGAAGTTCTTAGTACAGAACTATTTATCTTATATATACTAAGTCACTGGTTTATGCCACAGTATTATTGACCTACTCTAAAGGCTATGTGTTATCATTAGGATCAATATATGTCAAACATGTTGTAATGACATTATTCCTTTCAGAACCTTCTACTATTTCTATTATGATACATAATTGTATAATTATGACTGATATATGACAATTTGTAATAGTAATATATGATGTCATACTAACTTTAACCTTAAGCTCTAAAATAGAAAAATAAAAGGAAAATAAAATAAAAATAAGAAAGAAAAATGAAATTTGTCAAGTCTATTATTTGTGATTCTAACATAACTAGTAGTAACCACTTGTATAGACTTATAGATGTTTCTGAGCTTTTATTAGAGATTTATCTATGTGTTTTTTGATCATTACTTGCTCTCTTTTGATATAATAGAAAGTAATAGTACTCAGATCTAAAATCCTAAGTAACAAGCAGTCTTTGACATACTTAAGGAGATTGTTACTATAGTATAAGTGCTGATTTTCTTAGACATCTCAGCTCTATTCCATATTAAAGTGTCATAGTATTCTTAAACCCTAATATTTAATTTTTATTTAATTTTTTAATTTTTAATTTTTCTTTTATTATTTCTTTCATGGTCAATAAAGAGGTATATAACTACTATTACATAATATAATATGGCCTCATATATCTAAAACATAGTAAAAAAAACTAGAACATTAATATCAGGATGTATATTTACAGTATACTATTCTTATAGTATATATATAGTAGACTTATAAATAACATATATACTTTGGAGTAGGGTCATTTATTAATAGTATAGACTATGTAACATGAGTATAAATAGAGTAGTAATATATTGGAAACTTTTTGTCAAGTTTTTTTGTAATTCTTATAAAATTCTTTGTACTTTAAAACTATATAGTAATTTATCAACTATTTAAGTTAGAGATTGCCACAACATAAAGCAAATAGCTCAGATTTTATAACTGAGGTAGTACTTTTCCAAATTTCTAAAAAATAGTAAGTAATATCTAGTTGTTCTTTTCAGTAAGTCTCTCTTTCCTATTAAACACAACTATGAGATATATAATAAGAAAATATTAGCAATCATCTATATATTGAAGAATAGTATAATTTTATAAAAGAGTAGCAACTTTGGTTGAAATTTAAATGGACTATAAAAACCTAGAGTATTTCACAACTACTAAGAAATTGAACTAAAGATAAGCCCAGTAATCATTATACTTAGCATAATTTAACTTATTACTATACCATTGTCCAGAGAAGCTTATGGGTAAGTCTAATGTACTGTTAAGATGAATAGATTATAGCACAAGTTCTCAAGACAATCAGAATGTGGTATTGCTTAGATTAGAGTTTTTTACTTTTCAAGTATTAGAAGATATAGAAGATAAGAAGAAGACTCTCTTGGTGAATTTTCAGCAGAAAAACTGATTGGGCAAGTAAGAAAAACTAGTGGCCAGATTTATATATAAACTTCAAAATTTTACAACAAAGTTTTCACAGTCTTTGGAATAATCAGAAAACAATAGTCTACTTTTGTTTTATAGTAAAATATATAGCCCAAATACTATAGATCTTTGCTAATAGATAGTTATGCTCTATCATAGCTTTAAAAAAACTAGATATGTAAGTAGGTGGAAGATATTGAAACTGGTCTTCTAAAATTATTAGTGGCTCCAGATATCTAAGTATATTAGTCAGCATATTAGTATATGTGATCTTTGCTTACACACTAAGCTAGCTTGATACTTATTTCTCAGAGAGTTGTATTTGCTGCTGCTAATACTAAATACTAGGTAAAACTATAAGTATGGGCTTCATTGTAGAACTCCCAGTATCAGAGTTGCAAAAAGTGAACTTCATTTTATTTTTATTTTCAATTTATTTTCTAGTTTGGAACTTAGGGTTAGAATTTAACATGATATCACATGTCATTGTCACAAAACATTATACTATGATACTGTCACATTCACACTGTCACATGATCACATGGCACATGGAAAATAGTAGAAGGATCTAAAAGGAATAATATCATATAACATGTTACACATATGTTGCTCTCAAGGAAAACACATGGTTATTTAGAGTAGGCTAAAATAGTAGAGCACAGACCATTAGATTTTAGTATTTAAGGTAGATAATCCTGTACAGAGTTCTCTATTAAGTTCTCTTATGTTAATTCTAACAAGGTTCTTCTCTTATTGACCAACTCTAAGGTCTTTGAGTTGTAACACCCAGAGTTTATGGAGTTTGATGTAGTAATAACAGTAATAGATGCTGTATCCAAAAGAACACATTTTATTCTGACTCATACAACTATCACTACAAAGGATGTTGCAAGGCTCTTTTTACATTATATCTATATCTAGAAGCTATATGGTCTTTATGTTACAATCCTAAGCTTGGCTCAGATTATAACTTAGGCAAAGACTTGAGAAAGGATGAAGAAGATGATCAATTGGTAGAGTGTAAAGATATAAGACTGTATCTACTACTATATATACCTATAGACTATAAAAAATAAGGGAAGTGATTTTAAAAAAACAATGAGTAGAAAGTGAAGATTACATGAGGATATCTTTCCTACTATATGAAGTGTGAACTGATAATATATGAGGAAAATATATAGTACAGTAAAATAGAAATCATGAATGAGACAACTACAATATATGTTCAAGTTGAGGTAACTATGAAGTGAACACCTATAAGGCATTAATTGTAACAATACTTCTGTTTTAGTGTTTATGTTCTTATAAATCTATCAAGGTTAAGTCTTCAACTACATATGTTACTACTATCTTTTTAGTGGGTCCTATGATGAGCTGTCCTTATACAGAGTTAGCTATGAAGAATAATTTGCATAGTGGACCTCCTGTATAAATCTTGATATATATTCCTTGTCAACTAGTGTTTATACTGTGTTTCTGCTGTAAAAATTGATATACAATGTCATTCCAATATGTCTTATCCTTTTCTTTATTGACCTAAATAGTTTTATAATGATTCAAAGATAAGAATAGTATAGTCTTGATAGGTGATTGTAATATTTTCAATGTTTTTTCCAGATTATTGACCTTGTTTTATAACATCTGAGTATCTAGAGATAGTGTTTTACTTAAACTGAATATTAATCATTGGTTGTAGTATATCTCGATAAGAATCTTGATACATTTTCTATGGTTTTTAATATGTTTATCTATTGCTTCTTCTCCTTTTCCTTTGCATTGATCTAATTCATTAGCTAATGAAACTTGAATGTAATAAGATTGTTGTTCTATGTCTCTATGAATGATGTTCTTAAGTTCTTTGGATATGCTATAAATATCTCTACTAATTTGTACTCTATGAGTTTCTCTAGTTTGTAATAAGATGGTTTCAATATCTGCCAGTTGATTGTTTGCTGTATCTGCTAGCTTGATAATGTTCTAAATTTGTAGTTGAATATCTATCATAGTCTCAAATTCTTGGATTATTTTGTGATATTTCTTATCCAATTTTTTTTCTTTGTCTAGGGTTATGATAAGATCTATGTTGCTAACAATATGAGCAATGTAAGGGTTGAGAAAGAAGAGAGCAGTTACAAATTGGTAAGATATAGTTCAGGTTTTTCAGTTGCTTGTATTGCTTTGAGATATTAATTTGGAGTTTTATCCTCCTCTTTTATAGATTTCATCTCAAAAGCTTTGCCCAATAGTCTTGGATCATCTCTTTAGTATATAGTAACCCAATTTCTGCTATTCATTGGTTATATTCATTCCCATATCTCTTCTAATAAATGAAGAATTGCATGCTACATCCTTGTTTTCTATGATTTTATACTTCTTCAACTTCATACTCTCCTTCTTTATTAATAATGTTTAGTGGTAATGCTAGTCCTATGTGCTGTTCTTTGAACTGGAGTTCTTTGTATCATATTAGTAGGTCTTTATTAAATATGTTGTATATTGTCCATCCTTTTGGTAATTTTAGCTGAAACACTCCTTGTCCAATGTTCTTCATGATTTCAAAAGGTCCAGCTTCTTTGAAGGTTATTTTAATTGGATATTCTTGGCCTTCAATCACACATTATTCTTTTGCTTCAATCTTTAAGGGTTTTGTCTTTTCTTGTCAAATTGCTTCTTTATAGCTTCTTTTGCCTTTTCCATCAATGTCTTTACTGTTTCCCAACTCTTTTGTAGTTTCTTGAGATAAGTCTTCAGTTTTGGTAACCCTGTTTTTATTATTAGGTTTCTCTTTTATAAGTGTCATCTAAAGTTAAGTTTAAATGGTGTATATATTATGGCCAAATACTTTTTATTACTATACTGGAATTCTGTTGCTAATGATTGACATAATACTACAACTTGTTGTGGTAACCACTAATTAAAATGGTCAATAGTGTACTAAGTAGTTTTATGTTGCAAAAAGTCTTGTGGAGATAACAAGAAAACTCAACAATAAATCCCCAATGTATTTCTACACTATATATACTACTACTACAAGTCCTACTCTAAACTACATGTATTATCTATAAGTTTACTATACTGTTACCACAAGACAAATATGCTGCAATTATGTCTTTAATGTCATTGCTCTAGTTTCTTTTACTATGTTCTAGATCTATGATATTATATTATGTGATATATCATGTGACTATAGTCACATACTTCTTTTTTTTTATAATCAGCAATTTATCACACAGAACATATAGGCAGACTGTGGTAGCTACTTTGTAACTATATATATGAAGATACAAACTATATAAAGATGGAAAAATAAAATAAAAAGAGAGAAAAAAGGATAAAAAGAGAAGAAAAAAACAGGAACAGGAAATAGATTGTAACTCAACTAAGTAATCCTATCATCAAAGGAAAAGGCATTACTATTAAACTCTAAGAAGAGAGTGAAGTGTGCTATTGAATTCCTTCTTGGATTCCAGTAGTTGTTGAAACATTTATATGCATAAAGGATATAATGTCTTAATTCAATAAGGTATAGACTGTATAGACACTTAAACTCTTCCTGAGGGAATAATCTAAGGTGATATTCACCAATAGGTGCATGATTGACTATTGCTCTAATAGCTTGAGCACACAACAAATTGGAATAGCCAAAATATTTGAGCCACAGTCCCTCTTTTGATATAGATAGTTTGATTGGTTTTGAATCATTGTCTAGAAGTTCTAAAATATTCTTCCTTTGTCATCTGATGCTTGAAAGAACATTTTCCAAGTGTTAAGAATGGTATCATACTCATTTTTTGCTAAAATCCCATGAAAATTTACATAGAAGGATAGATATGAGGTCGAACTTCTTTGTTTCTTTATAAACTATGTCATGAAGTGACTATTTACAATTACTTGGACAATCCCAAAATTCAATGGAATTGTTACTGTCTTTATGGAAAATTTCTCTAAGTTCACCAGATATTACTGCTGAGTGAATTTAATAAAGATGAGATGATGAATCAAAAATTCTTTTGGCAGTATGGATGGAGTCTGTGATGACAAAGATGTGATTGATGTTGGGAAGATAAGTAGCTTGATTAATATTGCATCTTATCACAAAGAGTTTGGCTTCAATAGACATGACATTAACTGAGTGATGAATTGTCTTAATAACCAGTCTGTTATAACTGTGAACATGTGATATGAATATAGCCACCTGATTCTTGATGCTTGCATCTGTAACAACAACAACTGAATAATGATCAAATAATACTTGAAGAGTAATATTGTTAAGTTTGAGTAAGTGACTCTTAATATCTTAATTACTTTTTCTATTGAGAGAATGAAAAGAGAAATGATTCAAGAAAACATTAATAAGTCTGTTTCCTAGTAAAAATTTATAATAAAATGTAGAAAAAGACAGAAAAACTTCATTAAATCTGTTGTTTATGTCTACTAAAAAACCTTTGATATTTATTTGTTATCTAGATATAAGCCTTTCCAGCAAAAGTTGATGAGGTTTAGTATTTTTCAAAGATCTAGTTTCTAGAAGCAACTTGATAATATGATTGTAGAGCAGTACATGAGCTCTGAGATGAAATCTGCCATTGATTTTTTGAAGGTGGAGTATTACAAACTCAGAATCTTAGAGTTGATCAAGAGAAAGAACCTTATATTTAGGATTAATACAAGAGAACTCAATATAGAACTCTGTATAGGATTGTCTACCTTATATACTAAAACCCCATGGTCCATGCTGACTACTTCTAGCCTACCCTAAACAGCCATGTGTTTGCCTTAAGATCAACATGTATTAAATATGCTGTCTGATGTCATTCTTCCAGAACCTTTTACACTTTTCCATGTGATACATGACTGTGACCTTGTCATGTGACTGGTGTGTGTGACATTAATGTCACATTTAACCCTAACCCTAAGTCTCCAAAATAAAAGAGAAATAACAAATGAGAAGAGAGAGAAATAAAATAGTTAGAGTTCACTATCTTGAACTCTGACATGGAGGTGATTAAGCCAGAAATGGCTTTAATACCCAATGAAGGAGATGTGTTGAAAGTGCTTGAGATCCATAAAGCCACTCTTTTTTGTATTTTTCTAAATTCATTAAGAGGATATACAAGTGATGTCTTGTTATAAAACCACAGTTAAAAACTGTATAAGGCTATTGGTAAAGTACAACACTTATATAGGCATTTCTTTGGAATAGGACTGAGACTTCTCAATAAATTCCCCAGCATCTTCATATATTTGATAGTGGAAAAAGCCTTATTAGTATAGAAGTTGATATGTTGTTGAAATAATAGTTTCCAATTGAAAATAAAGCCAAGGTAATGCTATATATTTTTTGATGAAGAATAGGACCCCCTAGAGGTGTGAGGTCCAAAGAAGGAGAATTGAAAACTCTATGCAATCTAGAAAAATGAAATATCTCTGTTTTCCCATGCTTCATAATTAGTCCAAAAGAAGAGATGAAATGACATTGTAGCTATAAAAGATATTGTATTTGAAACTACTAGAGATTTGTCCTGAGAAATAAAAAGACTATTGTCTACAAAAGAGAGAATAGAAATAGGAATTTTTAGGTTTTTTATTTCTTTTTCAAAGATATAAAGAACAAGAGAAAGATATAAGACTGAAAGAATAGGGGAAAGAGCTGACCTTTGACTGACTCCAACATCAATATTGAAAAATTAAGAAGAAAAACTGTTTCATAGATATTTGGTTTTTTTACCTACAAAATAGTTCTAGAAGAAGAATAAGATCTTGGAATCAAAACTAGCTTTGTCCAGCATTAAGAGAAGGAGTTAATAGTTCAATGAAGAGAAAAACTGTGTGATGTTGAAAGCTAATGTACTAGTAGTGAAATTCTTAACCCATCCTGTGTATATGAAATGGGTGAGAGCAATACTTACATTAATAGTCAACCTTTACTTTAGTCCACCTAATTGGCTTGAATAGATGAATTTGTTAGAAATTGCCAAAAATTGCAGTCTTTCACTAATAACCTTCTCAAAGAGTTTGCTGATTGTGTTGAGCAAAACAATAGAGTAATAAGTCTTAGAAGAATTATAAGACTTCTTATTGGGTTTGGGAATGATAATGGTTGTCAACATTTTGAAGTGTGAAGACTAATGACCTAATTCAAAACATGTATTAGCAATGTCAATAAACTTTTGAGATATGTATTATCTTTGATGATTATCTTGAGATATCTCCAAGATAATTTGTCTAGGTCTAGAAGTCAAGGTATTATTACATTGGTATTATTACATTTCTTAATAGCACTCCTAAGTTTTTCTTTTGAGAAAGGAACCCATTTCATAGTTTCCTTACTCAGAATTTCATCTAGTAAAAGTAGATCTACTAAATGATCTTGAGCCAAGTTAAAAGACAGGTAGAGTGCCTGCTATAGATTTTCTAGTTCAATATATGATTGACTATTATGTTGAATAGCTTCAATTACTGAAAGCTTATATTTCTTGACCTAATTCATAAGTTCCTATGGCTCACAATTTTGATTTGTTATTTCTTGAATCTTTAAATCAAAGAAATTACATTTTGTTTTTTTAACTATGCTCTTGAAACATTTCCGGTTTTCAATGTGTTTGGATTGTCTATAGGTCTCTAGATCTCTATAACAATTTTCATCCCACTATTCCTTAAGGTGTTTAGTGATATTAACATATTTCAAGTGCTTATGCCATAATCTATCTGTATGGTTTACAAACAACTAAATGACAAGTTCAAGAGCTTCTTTACTTTGAATGTTATTTGAATTAATTTCCTTGATGGCTTTGATAAGTTCATTCAAGAAGTGTTTCTCTTCTTCACTATTCTTGACTAGTGTTTGTTTTCTTGTTTGAAATTTTTTCTTGAAAATAGATATATTAACAGTGAGAGGAGCATGATCAGAAGTTAATCATTCTGACTAACATAAGGTCAATTACCGAATTGGAGTCCTGTTGGTTATTTGAATATCTAGTGGGAAATTGTTTAGTAGTGTTATAACCTTAGCTCAGAGCTCAGGTTACACTTAGGCAAAGACTAGAGAAGAGAGAAGAGAGATTGAATAAGTGGTAAAGCATAAAAAATACAGAAGTATTTTTATACTATATATATGTACAGGCCATGAGGAAATCGTCCATAGTACATGAGTTAAACAAGTAATAGAATAATGAGGATCAAGCAAGAATAGAGCACCTACTACATGAGGTGCTGACTGAGACTACTTCAGCACAGCCAATCATATCCTCATTACCCTTTGTCCTAGTCCATACTATATTCAGGAGACATCAATCATAACAAGTAGGTCTGAACAGTTCTAAATTAAGTGAGTTTGCAACTTCAAAAGAAATGTTATTATAGGAAGAATAATGTGGAAGATTGAAATCTCAAATACTATCTCTAATATTAAAATCTTCAGTTATAATGAGGATATTTTCTATGTTAACTTTTGTATTCTTTAGATACTTCAAAGCCATTTGGGATGAATCTGAGTATATATTAATTAAAAAGTAAACCAAACCATGGTTAAAAAAAGAGATGTAAGAAATATCTCTGTGGTTAAATATGTCTTTTTGTAAAGAAAATCAAAGAGATTATCCTTATGCTCTTTCATTATTCAAGAAATAAAAGAAAAAGAAAAGAAAAAAAGAAATAAAATTGAATTAAAATTAAATATAAGAGTTTAAGCATATTATGACATAACTTCTTGATTTTGTTTTAAAATTAACAATTTATTATATGGAACATGAGGGTAGACCATGGTAGCTACTTCACAACTACATACATGCAGACTGAAACAACAAAAGAAGAGAAACAGAATAAATAAATAAAAGGAAAATAGAAATTAAATAAGCTATTTGTTATGTATGAGGAATAATATAAAGTGAGTAATAGTATTCCTCCTCAGATTCCAATAGTTGTTAAATCTTCTATACTCATATAGAATATATTGTCTAGATTTTATAGGGTAATATTCACATGAACACGAAAAATCTTCTTTAGGGAAAAATCTTAGTCAATACTTGCCAATAGGAGCATAATTGATGATGGCTTTAGTAGCTCTAACATACAATGAATTAGAAAGACTGAATTGTTGAAGCCATGGCTCTCTTCTGATAGCTGATGGTTCAATAGGATTTAGATTGTCATCAAGTAGTTCTAAGAAATTCCTTTCTTTGGAATCTCATACCTGGAAGAACATTCTCCATTAAGCAATAATAGAATCATAATTGTGTTTTCTGCAAAAGTCCCAAAACGATTTGTTTGGGAAATTTAGAGATGAATTGAAGCTTTTGGTATCTTTATCAACTCATGAATGAAGTAGCCAGTTGAGTTTGCTGGAACAATCCCAGAATTTAATATGATTGTCATTACTTTGCATAAAGAACTCTCTAAGCTCATGGGAGATAGCAGCAGAGTGAATTTGATAAGGATGTATTGATGAATCAAAAATGCTCTTGGCAGTGTACAAAAAATCTGTGATGACAATAATCTTCTTGACCTAGGGAAATCCAACAGATTGATTAATGACACAGTGAATGGCAAACAGCTCTGCTTCAGTGGAAGTGACATTTATAGTATAATGAATAGTTTTGATGATGGGTTTATTATGCATGTAGATATGTAAAATGGATGTAGTGACAAGATTTTTGATGCTTGCATTAGATACAACAATGGATGAGGAGAAATCAGATAAAGCTGTTAAAGTAATATTATCAAGATTTTTGATATAATTCTTGATGTTTTTCTCCCACAGATGGAAATAAAATCTATTGGGAAACAAGTTAATAAGACAGTGTCTAGGGGAGAATTCATGATTGAAAGAATCAAAAGAAGGGAGGAATTCGTTCTTCTTATTGTCTATATCAATAAGAAAACTATTCAAATAAAGTCTTTGCTTAAAAGTCAGAGTTTTGAGGAACATATTATAGAGATAATAATTGATAGGTCTATCAGAAGAAAGAATTAATTTGATGATGTGGTTGTGAGGAAGGGAAAAACCCCTTGAATGAAATCAGTTGTACAATTTCTTGATGTAAAGGTAAATGGAAAAAAGGCCTGAAATGGCCTTAATTCCTCCTGTAGGCAACATCCAAAAAGCACCTAATATCTGTAAAGTCATCTCTTTTAAAGAGGGTTGAGGCCTCTATTTGAATTGCCCAGCATTTTCATGCATTTGATGATAGAAATTACTTTGTTGGAATAGAAGTCAATGTGTTATCTGAATGATAGTTTTTGATAAAAGAAAAAACTGAAATATCGCCAGGTATATTTAGGAAGGAGGATAGAGCCTCCAAGTGGGGTAAGATCTAAAGAAGAAGGATCAAAATTTCCTCAGGATCTAGAAAAGTAAAATACTTCAGTTTTTCCATATTCTATGACAAGTCTAAAATTTGTAAGAAAAGTAGATACAATGTTGTAGCTACAAAAAAATTTTGCATTCAACACAGAAATAGATTTATGTTGAGAAATAAAAAGTCCATCGTCAACAAAAGACAAAATAAAAATAGGAATTTTCAGAATTTTTAATCATTTTTCAAGGATATAGAAAATTGGAAAAAGATACAAAATGGATAGAATAGGGGAAAGAGCAGAGCCCTGTCCAACACCAACATCAATATTACAAAGAGAAAAGGAGAAATTGTTCCAAAGATACATTGTTTTTCTACCAACAAGATAGTTCTTGAAGAAAGAAGAAACCTTGAGATCGAAATCAGCTTTTTCCAGTATTAAAGGGAGAAATTGGTGATTAAGAGACAGAAAAAATTGGATGATGTTGAATGCCAAAGTGCTAGTAGATAGGTTTTTAACCCATCCTAATCAAATGAAATGAGTGAGAGCAACACCTGTATCTATGGTAGATCTATGTTTCAGTCCACCTAGTTGACATTGATAAACAAAATTATTTGATATTGAATGAAATTGAAGTCTTTTCCCAATCATTTTCTTGAACAATTTGCCTAAAGTATTGAGAAGAACTATAGGGTGAAAGTATTTAGGAGTATCATATGACAATTTATTCAGTTTGGGTATAATAACTATAGTTGACGTTTTGAAGTGATTAGACCAATAACCTAAGTCAATGCATGCATTAGCAATATTAATTAGTTTGAAGATACAATCCTCGTTTTTGAGAATCATCTTGATATTTCTCCAGGACAATTTGTCTGGTTTAGGAGATGACGAATTATTACACTTTTTAATAACTTGCAAAAGCTCCTTTCTAGAAAAAGGAGCTCATGTCAAAGCCTCTTTAGAAGGGATTTCTTCTAATAAACTGATATCGACTTGATGACTTTGTGCAGAATTGAAAGACCTATATAGAGCACTCCATAAATCAGATATTTCAATACATGGATGACTATTAAAATGAATCGCTTCAATAGCCAGTAATTTTCTTTTCTTTACCCAATTTATGAGTTTCCAAAGTTCACATTTCTTGTTAGCAATTTCATCGATTTTGTTGTCAAAAAATTCATATTTAGTTCTTTTGACAGTCTCTTTAAACTTCTTCCAGTCTTTAAGCTATCTGGTTTGTCTATATGTCTCAAGGTCTTGATTGTAGTCATTATCCCACCAAGCTTTAGAGTATTTAGTGATGTTGATGGTTTTGGAATGTTTCTGCTATATATTTTCAATATTATTGGCAATCATTTGAACTATTGTTTCAAAAACATTGACATATAAGATAGAATGAGTATGGGTGTTTTTAAGGAATGAGATAACTTCTTTGATAAAGTAAGATTTCTCCTCACTATTCTTGATCAAGGATCATTTCATGGTTTGTATATGTTCCTCAATAATAGAGATGTCAACAGAGATTGGTACATAATTGGAAGTAAGTCTCTAGTTGGGATGAATATGATGATTGTCAAATTCTTGAGAGTTAGGATGTAAGAAAATGAGATCTAAAACTGAGTTTGAATCCCAAGCATTGTTAGTGAATCTTGTAGGAAAAAATTTGACAGGTTTAGATAATTTGATCTGAAAAGAATTAGCAATCTCAAAAAGAGTATCATTATGAGAAGAGTGATGTGGAAAATTGGGATCCCATAAACTGTCTCTAATATTAAAATCCCTAGTCATAATGAAAATGTTGGATAAATTGACTTCAGTATCCTTAAGATACTTTTAAGCCGATTGAGAAGAATCAGAATAAATGTTAATCAAAAAGCAAATAGAGCCATAATTGAAAAAAGAGACATATGAAATATCTCTATGATGAAAAATATTATTATGAAGAGAAAAACACAAAGAGGAAATATGAATATTAATATATGTAATGATCCTTAGAGAGTCACTGTCTGTTATGATCTTAAATCCTTAGGGTTGGATAAAAGAACCACTCTTGTATTAAAGAAACACAAGAGAACTTGATAGAAAGCTCTTTACAAAATAGTCTACTTTATATACTCCTAAAGATGGTCCATGCTAGGTACTGTACATCCTACCCTAAATGATCATATGTCAAGCATGAGGCCAACATGTGGTGTCCATGTTGTGTGACATCATTTTGTTCCAGAACCTTCTACTCTCTTATTTTAAGTTCTATGATCAATGCTGTGACCACACTATCAGATGTGACTGATGTGACAGTGTAACTGATCACTTCTAACCCTAACCCCAGAGTTCTAAAGATAAAATGAGAAAGAAAATAAAGAAAAACTAAGTCTATATTCTTCAATCTTAACACTGTTCCATAAAAAAGGCTTAAAAATGTTATCCAGTTAGGATGATTAGAAACTTCTACTAACTCATCACCTTCACAGTTAGTAGAGCTTGGGATAGATCTTATTGAGGACTATGAAGGTTCTTGAATGAAAATGACATTGAAGAAAGATTGTGTTTTCAGGATAGTATTGATAATAGAATTGTTCTTGCAAACATTTTGTGAGTAAATCTTGATTTTTTCTAAGATCATGCTTGAACACTGCTCACAGCTGAGTGAGTTGAGTTGTTTTGACTTTCACAAAGTTCCTGGTATTTTTTTGTGTGCTATTTCTTATTGAAATGGTGGCACCAAAATGGGCATATATTGGAATCAGCTTAATAATCCCCTTTACAGTTTATACACTTGAAGGTGTGGGGGCATAGCTTGCTCTGCTTAGTTTCAAGATGAGGAGGATTAATCTTGAAATTCGCTTTGCAACACTATCCAAATTGACGATAATGCTTGGTTTTGTGAAGACTATTGCATGTCAGGAGTATAGTATAAAGTACATATATAGTACATATATAGTACTAGCCAGATATCAAAGCTAAGCTTGACATTGCACACTTTTAGCATAACTAGTTTAGTAGCTGGTCTGTTCTTAACATTGCACTTGACACATTGAGATTCTTGAAAACAGCATGTGAATGTTGTGTAGCCCTACTTTCAGCAGTTCTTGTATTGGGAAACACTAGGGTTCATGTTGGCATTCCTGACAGTTGCAATGAAACTTCCTATGTTGAAGCTTTAATTGATGATATTTTTTGTAGATGAACCATTCTGTGAATCCCAAATATTGATCTACACAATAGCCATATCCAACTTAGACAAAACCTTGCAGACATAGGGTTTTGAAGTGATTTTTATGTCATTAAAAATATAAGTGGCTTTGATAATTCCTTCCAAAATATTTGAGTCAATGGAAGTGTTTGTGTTTTTGATGAGATAGGAGATGTCTAATGTCTTGAGATAAGATTTAGATTGCAGGAGTCAAGTGTCTTAAACATCATTGAAGTCCAAATTGTTAGCATTTTTAATATAATTGTTGATAATATATATATTAGATGGGAATGCAACCTTGTTGGAGACAATAATGAGTTCTTTATAGTCAGACCTTATAAAGTCAATGATGACATCTGATTTGATGCCTTTCAGAGCACAATCAAGATTGACAACATGTTCATCAGACAAGAACAAGAACTTCTTTAAGTTGTTGCTCCCCATAGGAATGATAATTTGCTTGCATAATGAACCTTTGGTGGTCATATTGATATGCAGCTTAGGAATATTAGAATTATTCACAGTCTTGTGAATTTTCTCTATCTTTTTATTGGAAAGTTTGAAGAAGTTCTCTTTGAGTTTGAGAATATCCAGAACATTGGCAGATGAGGCTTGGGTGTAAGTGCATATAGTAGAAGAAGGCTTGTTGGCAGGTTTACTATTGCCAGATTTGTTGTGAGATTTTTGAAGGTTTTTCCTATTGTTGACCTGATTGACAGGGCTTTGTGAAGGAGAAATATTAGAGAATTCCACTAGTTTAGGGGGGGAAAAACAATTAGATTTCCTATTAGAGGGGATGACAGAAACATGAGCAGTAAATTCCTCTTTGATTTTGTCACAGAATATTTTTTGGCCTTCCCCAACTTGTAAGTTGTTCTATCTTCCTTTGGATATGGATGAGATGAGTTCAAACACAACTTTACCAAATCCCTCTAAACAAGGAATATTGCCTTCTTTGTTATTTTTGATATGCTGATTAGTGACAAAATCAGAAATTCTTTCCAAAGATATCTTAATATTTGTAATATCTATATCTTGAGTACTCAATCTTCCAAAAAGAGAAATGGGTTGAGTTCAACCATTCCATGAGTTGTTATTGGCTGGTTGGAGTTCTTCATATAATAATGAAGGCAAAGAAAGGCTATTTATATTTTGATTGGGAAACTGTTATATGCAAGTCCATCTGTTTGGAAATTACATCCCTGCAGTGATATCATCTTCAAATTATACAAGCCTGCCTTCCACAGCAGCCACATTTCTTGCAACATGCCTTCCAGTAGTGCTACAACCATCAGGGTATTCTGTCTTCCATGGTGGAGATACTCCTATTCAACTCAGTCTTTCATAACAGAGTTACTTCTGTCAGTGTCTCAACACTGAAACCTCCACTTGGGGTAATAGGGGCTTTACCACTGAAACCCCAAGCATCTCCTATAATATCTGTTTATATATAAGACTAGTAGTTACACTGTAATTCACTAGTCTGATAATCGACAAAGATAATTCTTATTGAACTCAATCCCCAGTGTTCAACAGCAACACACCAAATCAGCACTCACTTCCATCTCAGACTCTTCCCTATCATCTGAAGTTGCGACCACATGGCAGACAGACAGCACAGCATATAAGCTGAAGCCAAGGTTGTTCCACAAGTCCACACATCTCCAAGTCCATTTTGTGGACTTCCACCCTGGTGTAAACCACACCTGACAGGAATGAGGTAGCAGTAAGGTCTACACATGTAGTGAGACTATTGGAATCCAAGTTTACTAAGACTTAATTGTTACTTTCCCTCCCTACTTGGAAAGAGACTGGGATATGAAAGATTTCTGTGTTAGCTTGGTTAGTCCAGTTTGGGTCCTCGCTTTGAATTTCCATGCAAGTGGCATATACATTGATTGAGGCTTTAGACATAATAGATGACTCTCTGGAAGAGTTTACACTAGAATTATTAGACTTTTCTTTAGGGGTGCCCATGTTGACATCCTTTGTATTGTTGCTGATATCTTTGGGACAAGACATAGCTGAAGAAGTGACTAAAAGATTTTTATTCACAATTTCTCTATTAAGCACTACCATACATGATGGTGGTAAGAAAGAGAGAAGCAATCAATAACTTCTTGATTTATTCCCTCTATTTGATTGTTAGTTTAAAATTAATATGTTATTAAAAATATTTGTTTTGTTTCTAGTATCTTGCTTGAGTTTTCTATGAATTATGAGGCAAATTGGAGTCCTCTGTTACTAAGAATCTTCTTCAGTACTCCATGAATTTTCCATATATCATTACTGTAGATTTTGGCTATTTTCTCTAATGGTACTACTGTTGTTGTTGCCTTAAATCTGATCATCTTTGTGAATTGATCTACTATTGCATCCTTGTTATTTGATTTGGATAATGGTCTAATAATGTTGATATTAATTTCTTGCTATAGTCCTTGAGGTATTTTTAATGGATAAAGTTCTCTTGTCTTTTTTATGTATTGCAATTTGTTTTATTAACACTTTTAATATCCCTAGACATATTTCTTGATGTCATTTCATATTCCTGACCACCAGTTGTTCCTTTTGATTAACTAATGCACCTTTTATTGTTCTAGATATCCTATGTCTACTGGTTTATAATTCTCTTGTAAGATTTTTTCTCAAATTTTTTGATTATTTGGAATGTAAATCTTTTCTTCTATATACACCACTCTATTATCTTTCCATGCTTGACCATCTTTCTTTTCCAATTCCTTCTAAACTTCTTGTTCTCTTGTGTTGTTCTTCTGGATTTCTTCCAATAATGTAATTTCTTCTATTATCTAGTTTCCTCTGAGCATTGCTTCTGTGCTCATTTTTCTTTTCCATAGCTCATCCTTGAGCATCTTGGTATCCTTATTGTCTTCTCTCATATCTACTTAATTCTTTTTTGACAGAATGTCTACTCTTGTATTTATTTTCTCTGAAATATGTTATAGAATAAAGTCATAGTTCTGCAATTTGAGATATTATCTTGCTTGTTATCTATTGAGTTTTTGTGGTTCTCTGAAGTACTTGAGATTTGCATGATCTGTCCAAACTTTGAACTTTTCAGTGGCATCCAATAAATATTGTCTCTATTTTGTTAGAGCCTCTATTATAGCCAATAGTTCTTTGTTTTATATCTTGTAATTTCTTTCAGCTGCTTGTATTGTTCTTGATAAAAACACAGTTGGTTTTCATTTTTCTTCTTGTTCCTGAGATAAAACTCCTCTAATAACATGTCCTAATGTATTGGTTTCTATTCTGAATTTTCCTTCTCTTCTAAGTAGAGCAAGTATGGGTTGACTTATAATTTTTTCTTTTAATTTTTTAAATGTCTTCTAGTGTTCTTTTTCTTATTTCTAGTCCTTCTTTTTCTTGAGTTTATTAAGAGATTTTTCTACATGACTAAAGTTCTTGATAAAGTGTCTATAGAAATTTACAAGCTCTAAGAAGCTTCTCCTTGTCCAACTATTACTCCTAGACTTGGCATCTTCTTATTATCAAAGTTGTATTTTAACTGCTTAAAATAGAGATTGTATTTCTTTGTTACCTTCAAGAATTATACAGTCTATTTTTCTATTTTTTTCTTGGTTTTGGCCAGTATTACAAAGTTATTCATATAATTTGCTAATACTTCTTCATGTGAAAGCCCTTAAAATATACTGTTCATTATCCATTGAAATGTCCTTGGCAAATTACATAATCCAAAGTACATTACTTTTAGTTTGAATAGTCTCTTGTTTGTTAAAAATGCTGCTTTCTATTTATCATCTTCTTTAATTCACATATTGTTGTATTCTCAGATAAGATCTAGTTTCTTGAAGTATTTCATATCTTTGAGTTTGTCAATTACTTCTCCAATCAGTGGTAATAATGTCTTATCCTTTATTGTGTGCTAGTTCAACTTTTTGTAGTTTTATACTAGTTGTAGAAATCCATTCTTTTTTGGAATATAAAAGTATAGTACTGTATATCTTAAACTTGATTCTACCATTAGTCCTGCCTTGAGTTGTTCTTCTAACCATTGATTTAAAGATTTATCTTTTTTGACTATCATTGCATAAGCTTTGGCATTTAAATTTTTAGTGCATCTTCTAGTAGATTGATTTTGTGGTCTGATTCTTTCTTTTTGAATTTCTTCTTATTGAATAAATGCTTAAATACTCCAATAAATTTTCTGTATTGGTTGAATCTGGTTCCTTGTCTATTTTCTAATGTCCTTTGTCTATTTTTTATTGGTTTTATTTTTCTGGTCCTTGATATAAATACAATATCCTAATGTTGTGTTTTGCATTCCTTTAGGTGTCTTGTAAACTGTATCATTCCTTTGTTCTAATTTACTTCTGAATTGTGTTTAACCAGCCAGTCATATTCTAAAAACATATCTGTGCCATTTAAGTTAGTAACTGCTACATTGATTTTTTCCATGTGTTTATTGACTTTTAGTTCTAGTAGTATATATATCATCATGTTTATTGATTCCAGTATGGATATATCCTGAGATTTCTTTTTGTTCAATATCTTCACATTTGTACACACATTGAGTTTTCTTTCTTTGTTGTTTCTTCTTTACAATAATATATTGATTCTTTAAAGAATTACTATATATAGATGTTTATTATACTATATCTACTCTAAACCTCTGACAAAACCCTTCTCTTTGTTATTGTCTTCTCTGTCTTCTTGTAGTCCTTTGCTATATGTTTATATATGCTGTAATTAAAGTATTTAAGCTTTCCATTTTTGTTATAGTTGTTCTTGGACTTTCCAATATCTATAAATGCTTCTTTTTCTTTCTATAAGTAATTTCTGATTCTGTTTTGTAGTCTTGTCTATCTTCTATGGATTCATATCATTGTCTTAGTAATTTAATTGCTACTTTTCACTCCTTAAGTGATTTTGGTGCTGTTATAAGTGGATATCCTAATATAGTCTTAATAATATCACTTCTGACATTCTTTTTTAATAAAAAGATCATGTGCATATTATCTGTTTCATGTTATGATCTTAAGTCTTTAGAGTTTAGACAAAAGAACAACTCTTGTATTGGAGTAACACAAGAGAACTTGATAGAAAACTCTTTTACAGACTAGTCTACCTTATATAGTCCTACAGATGGTCTGTGCTAAGTGCTGTGCACCCTACCCTAAACAACCATGTGTAGTCCATGAGGTCAACATGTGGTGTCCATGTTGTATGACATCATCTACTCTCGAATCTTCTACTAAATTCTCCTGAGTCTCATGATCTGTCTTGTGACTTTGCTATCAGGTGACTGTTGTGACAGCGTGACTTATCAACCCTAACCCTAGCTATTCTAAAAATAGAAAAATAGGAAAATAAACTGAAAATAAAATAAAAATAAAAATGGAAGATAAAAGAAAAACTAAGTCTACTGTTTGTGAACTTGACATTTCAGTCTTTATAGCTAATGCTTCAAACTCTATCATGAATTTTGCAATGTTTTGATCTATTTGGTATCTGCTACCTTGTTTCTTGTTACTGAACATTGTCTTAACTTCTTTAACAAAATTGTCCTAATATTGAATATCATCTTCTTTTATTTGGTCAATTTTCTTTTATGTATAAATTCCTGCTATGTCTTCTCTAAGTTGGGCTAGTACTACTATATTTTATTATCTGTTGCTATAACTTTGTTACTCTTGAGAAATAATCATATTTTCTTCTACTAGTTTTCAAATTTCATCTGGTTACCATCAAACTACCTTAGGTCTAGGACTATACTCTTTAGTATAACTGTCTATGCTGTCTCTTTATATACTAACATGGTTGGTGCTATCAAAATTTCTTTTAATGTTACTTCTGTAATTTTGTTTCTATCTGAGGCATAATCTTCAGTAATCCTCAATAATCCTAATATCTCTTCTAGTACCTTAATTCCAATAGTTCCTTAACTATGTCTGTCTGTCTTACCTGTCTATAATTTCTACTATAATAGTCTATATCTATCTTATCTGTTTTGTCCATGGTTTATTTCAATGTTTCTTCAACAGCCTAACTATTATAATATTTCAATAGTCTAATTACAATACACTTTCCTTTTGCAAGATGAGTCTGACAATGCTTTATCAAATATTATGATTCTAAGCTGAGTTTAGATTGCAACTTAGACAAAGACTCAAGAAAGAGTAATAGAGGTATTTTTGAGGAAACAATAAGTAAAGCATAAGGGCCATATAAGAATATCTTTCCTACTATATAAGATACTGACTGATAAAATATAAGAAAAACATATAATATAATAGAATAAATGAGATAACCCCAACATATGCTCAAGTTGAGGTAATCATGAAGTGAATACCTATAAAGTGTGGGGTATCAATTGTAATATCCTATACATATAGTTTTAGATAGAAGATTATGGTTTGTTGTACTTTTCACTAAAGAGTTATACTGCATGCTTGAGATTAAGATTGTTTTATTCATAACATAGCATCCCAAGTTAGATTAATAGATAAAGTATGTTAATCAAAAACTTGACTAATATCTCCAGTTGTTTGTGAATAAGCAACAAAGTAACTAGTACTGTCACATATTATTTGACATCTACACTTTTCCCACTCTCTTCCAGTGTGAAGTAGGACTTGAAGAGGGCCTACTAGTACTTATAGAGATTAAGTCTAGTTTAGATTATAAGTCAGAGGGAGAAACCAGCACCAGTTCTGTCCTATCTCTTTATATATCTTCATCTCCTACACTGCCTCCTATTTTATCATCACCTACTTTAATTGTTTTACCACTATTTTACTACAACATGAGTCAATACAGCTCAATCAACTTAAAGCAGTTAGTTAGACAGCAACAAGAGTAGATAGCTATCTTACAGATGCTGATAGCATAAGCTAGGCTGGAAAGAGGAAAGGTAGTAGAAGTTCTCTGATCCAATCCTGGATCAAATGTAGAAGTAGCTAAGCTACAAACATTTGATGGGACTACAAGCAAGGTTTCAGGATTTCTTATAGCATATAGATTGTATATTAGAATGAGAATGAGAGAAGTAGCAGTAAAAAAGCAAGTACAGTGGGTTTTGTCTTATATGTAGAGAGGGTTAGCAAATGTGTGAAAGAAGAATATTATAGAGAATTTAGAAAGAGAACTTTGAATTATGAAATAGTAGAAGAATTTTTAACAGATCTGAAAGAAGAATTTGGCAGTGAAAATGATGAAATGTTGAAAGTGGTCAAGTTAAAAAGATGAAATAGAGAAGATGATGATGAAATTTGTATAGGAATCCAAAAGAGTAATAAGAGGGAGTAAGTATAAAGGAAGACTATTAGTAGAAAGTTATTAGAAGAAAACTTATAGAGGTAGAAAAGCCTTCCAGAAGTATTGAATAGCAGTATGAGAAAGCAACAAATTTGGATAGGCATTGGTAGGAAAGTAGGAGAGAGGAAGAGAGATTGAGAGAAAAGAAAGAAATGGGAGCTTTAGCACCAAAGACAAATACAGAAGCATAATGGCAACAATTGCCACAGCCTCAAGTTTGGCCAAGGAGGCAAGAGACTTAACAGTGGGTATCAACAAGGTCTACTCTAATAAAAGAAGTTAAAAAGACAAATACAGTCATAATATATCTGAACCAATAGGCAGAGTTTGCATCTAAATGGGATCTATATACTATGAATGTAGATTAAGAAAGAAATTGTTATAGTTGTAGAAAATTTGGACATTTGGCAAGAAATTGTAAAAACAGAAAAATTATGGAATAGGAAAGAAGACTGAAATATGAGGACAATTCAAACAATGTACATAATTTAAATAGGAAAGAGAGTCTGATAGTTCTTAACTAGGCTTTAGTAATAATAGGTTTGCAATACTCTCTAGAGTAAGAGAATTGATATGCAAAAGAGAGCAATAGTAGAAGTATTGTTAGATAGTGAGACAATGAGGTTAGTTATGAGCTTAGAGTTTGTTAAATAGTACAGTGGAAGTAAATATATTTATTACTAAGAGTATAGAGAGAGGACAAAGATTAATGTAATTAGAGGTTAGAAGTTGAGTGTAATTTTGGAGATATTATGGCTTGCTTACCATAACTCTGAAATTGACTGGAGAACAGAAGAAGTAAAGATGACGAGATATATAGAAGAGTGTGGGAAGCAGTGAAGACCAAAGCAGAAGAAGCCAGGATAGCAAAAGCAGAAAAAAATAAAAAAATAAAAAAACCAAAAAGAAGAGAATAATAAAAGTAAAGAAAGTGGTAAAAAAAAATGGGAGATTTGGAATGAAAAGGAAGAAGCAGCAAAGTCTAAAGAAAAGACCAAGAAATTAGCTTCTTAAAAGTTTCACAAATAGATCTATATCTTTAGAAAGAAAGCAAGTGAGAGAATGCTGACAAAGAAGTTGTGGAATCATACAATAGAAGTAAAGAAAGAATTTGTGCCAAGGAAGGAGAAGATGTACACAGAGAGAAAAAAGACATAATAAAGTAGTAGAAGAAGTAGTAAAGAGAAGCTGAGAAGTAAAAAAAGGAGGATAAGATGATGTTAAGTATAAAAGATTTGGTATTCAAGAAAAGACCAGCAGAGAAACTAGTAGACTGGTATATTGGTTCATATATTATTGATGAAGTAGTGTCTATTAGTATGGTTAAATTACAGCTACCAACTTCAATGAGAATTTGTCTAGTCATAAATGTTAGTTGAATAGCATAGTATAGAAAATAAGTAGGAGGGCAGAAAGTGGAAGAATTAAAATCAGTAGAGGTGGATAGGGTCAAAGAATAGGAGGTAAGAAAAATTCTAAATAAAAAAATCAAGGGAGTTATAAAGTATTTAGTGTAGTAAAAAGGGTTTACAGTAGAAAATAATATATAGGAAAGAGAAGAGGACTTAGAGAATATAAAGAAGATAATAGTAGAGTTTGAAAAGAGGTTGAGTACAGAAGTAAGATAACAAGAAAAGCTGGATATAGCAGAAGAAAAAGATTTGAAAAGAGGAGAATTACCAGAAAAATATATAGCAAAAATGTTATATAGATAGAATAATAGAAAGTTTGAGAAAGAGTATTTGAGAAAGTTGGAGGGAAACCTTGAAGAGGAGGTAATGCCAGAGTTGAAAACAGTGGACTTTATTACTTTATTTCTTTTTTTTCTTTTTATTTTATTTGGGCTTAAGATTAAGAGTTAGTATGATATTATGTGTAACTATTACAAACTGTCACATGTCACACTCACATGATCATGTATCACACTGAATAATATAAAAGATTCTGAAACAATGATATTATACTATATATCAATAGTATATAGTATATATGTTTTTTAGAGTAGACTAGGTTAGTATAGTATGAACTATTAGCCAAGTATATATAAAGTAGACACTTTGTACTTGGGACTTCATTGAGTTCTCTTATGTTAACCCAATACAAGGTTCTCTTGTTAACTTAACTCTGAGTTTTCAATCATAACAGTTCTGGTTTTTTAGCCTTATAATAAATCTATCTTAATACTTTGAACATTCACACTATGTATTCTTTAGCAAAGCTATTACAATGATACCTTGGATCTTACATAGTTAAAAGGTAAGTGGGGCCCATAGCCTATCAACTAAAGCTCTCATTAGTATTAAAAATATTATATTTGGTTTTTATGACATTAAGTCAACTATAATATCTGAAGATTTAGTATCTGGTAGATGTCTAAATTCTCTTCCAGACCCTATTCTTATTGATGAACAAGAAGAGTGAGAAGTTAAGAAGATTCTGAACAATTGCTAATACTATAAATACCAATATTTAGTTAAGTGAAAGAACTTTGATTTAAAGGAAAATTCTTAGAAAAATGCCTCAAATGTATTTGTACTAGATAAGATAGCAGAGTTTTACTAATTAAACCTTAGAGCTCTATAGTTCATTCAAGTAGCAGAGTTTCAGACAATCAAATTTTGCAATTCCCATTACTTTGAGTCATAGTAATCTAAAAGGGATATAGATATAAGAGAACTAGTTCTTTTGCAAAAGCCTAACATTCCAATACTGCTGAAGTCTGTAGTAAATTCTATAGAATTTCTGTTAGGGCAACTAAACAAAGTCTATAAGAATACATGAGGTTTTATTATCTTTAGAAAAACCTAAGTTCTATTGCTTGTAACTAATAATCAAATGCAACTTACCTTCAGAAAAATCTAAGAGAATAGGATGAGGTTTTCCAAAGATGGCTATGTTATAGCGTAAGGATGTGGACAGACTTTAGGGTTAGGGTTAGGACAGAGTAAAGATATGGTAGTAGTATTCTATTTGTCTACAATAGACAAAGGGTTAGGAGATAGACACGTGACCTGGAAGTCATGTGATAGAGTCTAGAATGGTCTGGAAGGACTTAGGGTCTAGAAGGATCGAGAGGAGTCTAGATAGGAGTTAGGGTTAGGAGTGACGTCAAGGGACAAGGATTCCTTATAGTATACACATGGTGTGCACATGTACAGCAGAGATTAAGAGTATGACGTCAGGGCACATGTAGGAAGCATGGTGGCCTTATGGAAAACACATGTGGATGAGTAATAGGACATGAGGACAGAGCATAGACTTTAGGGTCAGTTATATAATGTTGTAGCATGGACTAGGACAGAACAGTATATATAGTGGTAGATATTAGTAGGAGCTCCTTATCGAGTTCTCTTGTATCAACCCGGTATAAGGTTTAGTCTCTGAACCAACTCTAAGGTTTTGAGTCTACAACAGGCTACTATTCTAAATACTCTATAGTCTATTGCAATCTAATGGAACAATACTGAGCTAACATTAGAATAATGATATACAAATAGTCAGAAACCTAGATAAAAGTATTTAGAACATTATCTGAAAAGGCAAGGTATATTTGATAATAATGGAAGAACAACTAACAATGATCTAATGAGTCTTTTAAAAGAGTAGTGTACAAGTATAGGGTTTGGAACTAGTGGAAAGAAAGTTTATAAGTTCTGTAGTAGAGTTTGATAATATTATAAGATAGGAAGGTCTATAGTAAAGTCTGCAGTATTTAAAATTGAAGGTTTCTGCTTGAATAAACAGAATAAAAAGTCTAAAAAGTTAGATATTCTTATAGCTTCTTTTCTCTTTAGATGACAAATGTTGAATATTGTTACTAACCTCATAGAGTTCATTTAGTCAACTCTATCATTTCCCACTACTAAATCCTACCAAGTGTAGTTTTATCTGTTGTTGTTCTTTCTTCTTATTATTATAACTTAAGTTCAAGTAATAGAACAAAAAACAACTCTTATATTGAGTAATATTTAGCTTACTCTAAAGATCATATAGTATATATAAGATTAATATTACTATAGCCATGTTTGTAAGGAGATCTGCTCTTTTGATCTCAATACTACTGCCAAAGCTCACAAAGTTTTAGACTTCTTGCTTAACACTACCATCAAAGTTTGTGGTGTTCATTTTCCTAACTCTGTTATTATTAGAGTTAAAATGATGAACTTGAATTATTTTCAATTTCTTTTTTATTTTATTTTGAGATCTAGGGTTAGGGTTTAGTATGATGTCACACATCACTGAACTGTCACATAATCATATATTACAATAGAAAATAATAGAAGATTCTGAAAGGAATAATATTATATAGTATATTATACACATGTTGACTTTAAGGCAGATGTATAGTCATTTAGAGTAGACTAAAGGTAGTGTAGCACAGACCATCAGTCTAGGATATATAAGGTGGACAATCTTGTATAAAGTTCTCTATTAAGTTCTCTTGTATTAACCCTAATACAAGGTTCTTTCTCTTGACTTACTCTAAAGTCTTGAGTTTGTAATAGCTGCTCTTTACTACTGATTTCAAAGTTTAACCTTAATGTTACAAACTCAAAACCTTAGAGTTAGTCAAGTGAATGAACCTTATATTGGATTAACACAAGAGAACTCAATAGAGAACTCTGTGTAGGATCTTCTATCTTATATACTAAAGGCCTATAGTCCATATCCTACTACCTTAGCCTATCCTAAATAACCATGTGTCTACCTTAAGGTCAGCATGTGTTAAACATACTGCACAACATCATTTTTCCAGATCATTCTATCAGATTTCATTGTGACCTTGTGACTTTGGGGCTATGTCATATAACTTGTGACAGTGTATCTTTGTTGTCATGCTAGATCCTAACTCCAGTTCCCAAAATAAAATGACAAGAGAAAATAAAATAAAAATAAAATAAAAATAAAAGTTTTTAGAAGAAAGTTGGGTCCAAACTTTGTAAGTCTGATACTTAACTATTGTTCTAACTGTCTTCTATCTATTGTTAATAGTAATCTCTTTTCTTTTCTAGGCTGATATTTTGGATATTTCTGTTAGGAACATTTCTAGTTATGCTGTTTTATCATTTCTCATCAAGCTAATCCAGAAAATTAGAATATATACCATAGTTATATAGAATGCCTGTTGTCTCTAAGAATCTTACTCTGTTTTCTTAGGTTCTTCTAAAGATAAGTAGTATATTTATAATACTGTATCAATGAAACCTAGGTTCTCCTAGAGATTGTAAAATCTGCAAAACTCTACAGACTTTACTTAGTCATTCTAACAATGTTGTATAATATCATCTGCTCTACAATCTTCTACAATCTTCTCTGTATCATGTAATTGTGACCTATGACTCTAACTACTCTATGATAGGTGTCACATATCACTTCATTATCTAAGTTCAAAATAATAAAAATAGAAATAAAAACCAAAATTAAAATTAAATAAAATAGAAATAAAAGAGAAAGAAAATCAATAAAACCAAGTCTATTGTTCACAACTCTAATACCTATCTATTGCTAAGTAACCTCCTTTTCTTTCTGGGCTAATATTCCAGATGCTTCTATTAGAGATACCTCTAACCATGCTGTTATTATTATTTCTTATCAAGTAAGCTGATCTAGGAGATTAGAATGTATAACATAGGTATATAGAATGTTTGTTGCCTTCAGAAACCTTATTCTGTTCTTTTAAGTTCTTAAATGGAAATAGAACAGGAAAGCGGGTTGGACGTCATTAATGAGCTGATGAATACTGCATTTCTCAAGATCGAATGAGAAAAGCTGAACTGCTGTTACGGAATGTGATTGTTTGCGTGGTGAAAATGTCGATTCAGCATGAAACCACCGGAAAAGATAAAAGGTGTATCTGATACAGAAAAGATGTAGGATTGAAGGCCAGAGATCACGATAATAATCATCCAGTTCAGTTGGGTAGCAAGCGATATCTCCAATTGAAGAATATGCACAGTGATAGGCAGATGAATGGACTGATCAAAAGGCATTTCAGTAGTGTTCAGTTATGGACAAGTGTCCTTAAGAAGTATATATCAACCCTGTGTAAAAAACCTAGAGAATCTCCCAATCTGAGGATGGCACAAAGCACCTATAACTTGGACTTAGAGCTCTCAGCTAGAGTAGCAGCAGCAGCAGCTAATACTACAGCATTGCGCTCTTTCACTTTAGCAACTGATGTGGTTGATAAATGCGTTGGCTTGGAAAGAATGCTAAAACTTTTACTTACTGAAGATAACCTTACCGCCCTCCTTCCACATTTCAGTGACGATAGTCTCTCCTGGATA
>Ga0157364_1000398_pt1 | contig 28317 bp, 12 predicted proteins | sample AttsexASBM2_FD_111476 | JGI IMG/M metagenome (GOLD analysis project Ga0157364, IMG submission 111476) | Fungus gardens microbial communities from leaf cutter ant in Ribeirão Preto, State of São Paulo, Brazil - Atta sexdens ASBM2 | ecosystem: Host-associated > Fungi > Mycelium > Unclassified ... | reverse complement strand
TATCTGTATATATATAAAAAATAAATAAATATTTATAAAAAAAAAAATTTTTTTTTTTTTTTTTTATTTATGTGTTTATATATATATATATATATATATATATATATATATATATATATATATATACATATAAATATAAATTAAAAATTAAAAATTCTAATAAAGTCCTAAACAGACAGAAAATTTTTATATTTTATGTAAATAAATGTAGCTTCCATTTCAGACATTATTAAAAGAAAAAAATTTTTTGGAAATGTGATAATACTATCCCACATAGTACAGAATGATCAGAATATTTCAAACATCTTTTGTAGAATATTTCATTTGAGATATTTCTGCATACATCTGGAGATATTACATGTAGAATATTTTATTTGAAATATTGTAGAGATATTCCATTTGAAATATTACATTTGCAAAATATTTTCTTAATATTCTGGACATATTTCAAATCTTTCTTTTTTATGTAAACGTTTTATATGAAATAGTCTGGCGACATCGTATTTGAAATATTTCAGAATGTCGCGAATGAAATATTCTAAAGGCATTCCATTTGAAATATTGAATAATTAAAGGATCAAATTTTGGAAAATCAAATTTTGTATTTTAAGAAATACGAGGATTGTTTGAAAAATTTTGAGCCTCAATAAATGATATTACTCATCTAAATCCTAGTACTCATTTAAATCCTAAATTCCAGTACATATTTTGAAAGATGCCTGTGAAAATTGTAGGCATTTGGGACGCTCAGTTGTTGTTTGACAGTTGTTGTCCAATCGAGCCAAACTTTGAATCTAGGATACAGGAAAAGTCGTTGGTGGCCAGATCTGGTAAATATAATGCGATCAATCAATTCGAACCACAATTCGTAAATTTCATGGCGATATTCAATTTTTTCCTTTTTTATAAAAACTGACATCTACTGGCGCAAATGACCATCAAACAACTACTGAGCATCCAAAATAGCTACAATTTTCACAAGTATCTTTTAAAACATGTATGATTGTAATACCGAAAATGATTTTGACGAGTAATGCCACTTTCATATTGAGGCTCAAAACTTTTCAGATGACTCTCGTATAATTAAAAATAATAGCCTTGATGAGCTAACTCAGATATAAATGCGCAAATAATTTAATTACTTAATTAATTTATTTATTACAGTATTATGTACAACAAATACAGAATAAATAAACGTTTCGACTATTGATTTATTCAGTAATAAAAATAAAAGCAAAAAGTTATGATCCAAAATTGTAAAAAAACTATTCATTTGAAATATTATTTTTACAATATTTTTTTGTTATTTTGGAGACGTTTCGTTTGAAATCTTTCTGAATGTTTCATATAAAATAATCTGACGATGAAATATTTCAGAATGTCGCGAGTAAAATATTTGAGAGACATTCCATTTAAAATATTATGTTTGCAATTTTTTTTTTAATATTCTGGAGACATTCTTTAAATCTTTCTAAAGATTTCATATAAAATATTCTGGTAATCTTTCGAAAGTGGTGCGTATTGTATATTGTGACAATTTTTATCCGTTATTATCGCGAATCATCTGCGGGGTATCTTGCATCCTCCCAGTTCAGAGGGCGAGCACACCAGCAGGTGTGCGTTATAGCGCTAATAATTCGCTTAGTTGATTTATTTGTTGAGAACTTAGTTTTTGTTAGTCTCGCATTTAGATATAGTGCTTGGTAGCTGAATTATTGTTTTGTAATCTTGTCGTCTCATTCACCACCAGAAAAGAAGGACGAAGTACTATAATAGGCTGAGAGCCTCTTCACCCGGGAGCCTAGACATGCAGGTCATATAATTTCATATATTTTTGTAATGCGCTGCCATTCTGATTTGTTGCCATTGTCATTTGTTGTATCGTACATAAATTGCAGAAAAGAATTATGGAAGGAAAAAGTTCCAGGTACTCCAGGTAACTGAAGAAGATATCAGTCGTAGAGTACTTATAAATAGAGGACTTATAATAAGACAGCCAACAGAGCGCGAAGGCAAAATCGGAAATGCATTGAAACGTGCGCGCATTTTCAAATATAAAGTATAAAACTAAGACTGTTCTAAAATTTATCTGTCAGTAATGAAAATCTGTAGTGCACATAACGTAAACTATAGGTATTTTCAGTATTTATAGTAAATTTTAAAAACATAACCTGAAGTGTAAAATTGAAATTGTACATATAACAACGGGTGCGTTTAGTAGAATAAAATCCTTATATGAATGTCTGCTGAGAGATCATTCCTCGCAGACGGAAAGAGCCAATGACTATGTTTACATAGTACTCTTAATTGGGTTTAATGACACCTAGTTATGAAATTGTTATCTTAACTGGTCCTCAAAAGAATGGAACGACTATGATTGACTAGTTTTATAACTACGAATGTTATTAAATCCGATTATGGATGTCGTGTAAATGTAGTCATTGACTGATTTTATAATAAATAAATTAAAAGGAATGACAACAGAGGTAAATAGAATGATAGAAATTTGTTTAAAAATAAATATTATTAAAATGAATAAGCTTAAAAATAGAATTTTAGGAGTATTATATAACTATCTTTTTAGGAGTATATTTAATTTTTTATTAGATACATAAGTACTTTATTACAGTATATATGCAATTTGTCAATTTACATCCAAAATATTATCAGTGATGATAAAATTGTGTATAATAATAAAAGTAATAAATCAATATATCCTATATATACCTTTCTGTATTCTGAAGTACGAATTTATCAGTTAGAATAGCATCTTTTTTCAGCACTTTTTTTTCATACACTTGCCATTTTCAGTCTTCGATTCAGTCCATACTTTTATTAAAATGTACTTGGAATAATATACAATATACATCGTTTAATAATTTATTTATACTAAAAAAGATCACAAAAGTAAATTTTTACTTTACATAACACTAAATTATTATATGAAGATCAATCTTGTCGTTTTGTGTTTTCAACCCAAATTTTTCATCTTTTTAGATCTCGAGGAGAACGACATGTCTTAAAATCCTTTTTGACAGAGTTTGTGTCAAAATAACCTGCTATACAGCCAGATATTGTAGTTCTAATGTGTCAAACAAATAGGTTAAGTTATAATAATTATACAAGAAATTCACATTTTTATTTTACTAAAAGAATATATAAATTTGCTGCGATCCATTCGCCACTCACCTCTCTTTCTTCTTAATTTGAATGACTCGCCGAATAAAATGATCAGTAAACGAATAACTCATCTCTGACACACAGAAAACTCGTTCGAAACAATATAAATTAGACAGTGTAAATAAAATAAAAAATAAAAGTTTCGATGAAGCTAATGAGAGTCAATATGTAAATACGATGTAAAATCGAAGAGATAATCCTCAGTTGATGATTATCTTCATTTTATTTCGAACGTTTTTGAACTCCCTTTGAAGTCTTCCTTAGCGAATATAAAAATCTTCTATTAAGAGCAAGTTACTTGCAGATTGACAGAAATGCAGCATTCATTACATTACACCAATTTTATAATTTATTTTTATACATTATAAAGAAAAACATCAAATAAAATTAAATAACTCACCTCAATAGGGAATGAAAATATAAAGCTCAGAAATAACGATTCACAATTATACAATTAATTAAGAAAGTTGCATTGTATATTAGATACATATCGTTCTTCGGAATATGAATTTCGTGTATGTACGACATGACGTCCGTGCTACAAATTCTTACAAGAAAAATTCTTGTAAAATTTTCCAAGAAAATTTTCACATGCGAATTTCGGACAGGAATAAGATTGTATAAGAATATATCGCTTGCGATACCTGTAGATAAATCTTGCATGAATTTGCGAGAATATAACTGGAGTGTCATTATGAAAATATTACAAGAATACTATTAGAATTTTGTGTGATTTATTGTTCGTATCCCAGTAAATAAAACAGAATGGAACAAGCAAAGAGTTGAGGATTTAAAAGAATTCATTTTGGCTAAAAATTAATTCTTTTTATACAAATTGAATAACGATTTCTCAAAACAAATTGAATAATGACTTCTCGACTAAATCAAGCTTATTTGGAAAAGAAACATAAAATGCTTGCGCCAGTTATTATAGCGAAATTATAATTTATCGGTTCATTAAGACAGATAATTTTATATTAATTTTATTGTGTTTCGACCATTTATTCATTCATCAGTATTCTAACAAATTTTTTAATCTTTTTTAATTCTTTTTCATTTCATATATTCAATCCAATTTTTGTACATTCAATAATTCCATTTCGCTTACTGAGATGATCAATACCTTTATTACTTTGGATCATATAAAAAAATTATTTCTTAAGAGTCTTATTAGTAATTAAAATCTTTTCATTGCGATATAAATTGTTGTGTACGATGCATGCCAGATTTATTAACTTGAAAGATAAATTATTTCGTAATTATATGTTTTTTAAGACTGATACATAATCTTTCATGAAACACTCAGAATCATATATAATGATTAATACCATATTCTTAGATGATCCTGTAAAGAAACTATTTTTTAAAAATTTCTTATAAAGCTAAGGTAAGATCTTTTCATTGCGATATAAATCATCGTGTACGATTCATTCTAGATTCCTAAGGTCATTAAAGATTACTGATGAGATTCATGAACAAATTATATAAGATTCTTATATGATCATATACATTCATTTAGTAATCTTGATTGATCACATACAATTCTTCTAAAATCTGGTACAAAAAACTTACAAGAATTTTCAAGGAGTGAATGTGACAAAGGGATTAACAACAAGTACTGGAAATACAACAATGATATAAAGACAAGGATATGTTCGGTGATAATCCGGTAGATATAGAAAAGAGGGGATAAACGCCTGTCAACAAGTTACGATGTATAGCCTCGAGTGATTTTGTTCTTGTTTAATATTTAATAAATAAAGATGAAATGACGCTTAAAGAGTTGTAAGCGAACAGCCATAGTCACGGCTGCGAGTATGTCTGTTTATAAAATTGTATTTTGTGATTACAGTGATTTTGTGATTAAAATGAAGTGTACAGTAAAAGACTAGAAAAATTATTATCGGAAAACGAAAAATTTTCCGGTGAAATATTTTTCATTTCCAAAAGATGAATGCAGTTTGCATTAAATAACGTAAAGTCTGTGCAAATCTAGATATCTTCGTTATCAAAGATAAGGTTTTAAGAAAGTATGATTGAGTCAAGAAAATATAATTGAGCGTTAGCAATAGAAATTTAGTATTTTCGAAATGTGTGTGTGCAAAAAATTGCTTCTTCCCGTGATTGTATTTTGTGATACTATAATAATATAAATAGTATAAGAAAATAATGAATGTTATTCCTTAGTTATTTATTAATATAATTAAATAAATATTAATAATATTAATTAATAATATTAATTAATATTTATTGAGAAATCTTTCTCTGTTAACAATTTGGACATTCTCCCGAAATCATGATTAAAACTAAGTCGATATTCTGTGATCACTGATTAATTTCTATTACTATTTTTTATGATTTCGATGTTCAGATATTCTAATGCCTAATTTACGATCTGTTTGACCAACGTACGATGCATCACAGTCTTTGCTGGAATCTTGTAAACTATATTTTATTGGAAAATTTTGGAAGAATGTCCTTTTGTTCTTTAATGAATCTATTAAGTTTATTCAAACTGAAAAAAAGACAGTTTCACATTAATCTTAATTCTATCTAATTCTTGATAATGGAAAAATATATATATTAATGTGAATTTCTCACAATCAGAAACAGTTAAAACATAAGATAGAATGAACCATGGCGAACATTCGTTATTGTCATAGCAATAGTATCATTATTCCCTTTCCCAATCAAAAATGAAATCGAATATAGAATCAATCAAATTCTAATTTTCTTTCTTCGTTAATGATGATTGTCAAATCTAAAAAATTGATTCTATTGCTCTCTATTTCTATTGTGAACTATAATTTACTCGAATGTAAGGAATTAAAAATTGTGAGTACTTTGTCAATTTCATTGGAGGATATGGTCATCACAATGTCGTCAACATACTTAAAATAAAACGGAATAGAAATTCCTATATCTCTAATGTCTTCACTTTCAGATTCTCCATCAAATTATGATCAATGATCGGAGAGGTGAATAGAGGTGAACATAGAAGCACCAAATTTTTTGATTGAAAAATTCCCTATTAAAAGTAAAATACGAATTTAAAACAAAATCTGTATTTAAAAATCCTTTTTCCGAAATTGACGTCACGCTCTTAAAATATTTCCATCTCTTGGCTACACTTTCGCTCGTTAATTCTAAATGATGGAACTCCGAAATGTTGGAAATTCCGAAGTGTTCAGAATGTTAGTGAATAATGAAATCACATCAAAAGAAATTAAAACCGTCTTTATCTAAAACTGTGTCTTTTAATTTTTGTGTTAATGAAAGCTATTTTCTATGTAACTACACGATTTTGATACAATTTTTACAATTATTTCATGCAAATAAGAAGCCAATGGATTTAGAGGACTATTCGGAGAAGAAACTATAATCCGAAAAGGACAATTTTGTACCATGTACCTTCGGAAGACCATAAACTCTAGAAAGGATGCTATCCATGCAAAGCAGTTGTTTGGAAGTCTGGTCAGTAATAAATCCTTTCTTTTTCCAATTGGATTTCTTTAATTTTCTTGAGAGGTTAATAAGATTTTTCGTTATTTTAACGTTTCTGTATCACCTAACATCTTGAAAATTTCTGATTAATTAATCTTGTTTAAAGCTACAGTGATATTGCCTTTATCGGCAATATATTTATTTTGTGAAAATAATATTGGGGTTTTTTTTAATGAATTGTATCTAACTAGATTTTTTAAATCTTTTGGCAACTATTGTTCTTAATGGATCTAGATAAAAAGTTTTTTTAAAATCGGAGTGTAAATTAGAGTCCTATCATATATAGGACTCTAGTGTAAATGGCTGTATAAATACACTGTATGTACACTGATAGTACACACGGGTATACAACTTCCGCTTTTGCCTCAATTTAGATCCAACCAATCATCGATTGTTATCCTGTTGGCCGTACTTTTATTATAGATATACTCTAATCAGTCGGAGATAAAGATACACCGACACGGAGCGGTGGTGAAATTTCCCCGGACTTTCCAAGCCAGCCTGAATAACCCAGAGGCTGCAGGGTGACATTGGAGTCCCTCTTCAATTATATTACACGCCCTAAAGCATAAGAATTTGCGACCCGCGAGGACTTGTGCGATTCGTGAAGTCGCGTGACTGATAAGAACCAAGAGGCGCATAATGTGATCCTAATTAGAGAGGGACCGGACAGCCTGCATGAATCTGCAGAAAACTCCCGGCCGGCTCGTACCGTGGCCAAGCCATTAAAATTATTAGAGGACGCACGATCTCCCAGTTACCGGGAGAAAGCGAAACCAGATGATCGTTGCATGGATATCATACAAACCATTGGATGAGGTGAACATTACCATATTTGTAAAGCCAAGTACGATGTTTGGCGTCTGATGGATCGCGCTCGAAAAATTTTGAGTGGCCGATTTAATGGCTGTCATAAGTTAACAAGTTACGAGTCACGTACCATCTGGCTAAATGCTCTTTCTTTTCGAGAAAAATGCTGATTAATGCTCACCTCCTTGTTATAGTTGAGTAACTTTATATCATTTCATTTGTATATTGGCCAGTCGAGATTTTTTTTTGAGTGTGACACCAAACTAATTATAAAATTCGCGCTAGAGATTCATTCGATTCACACCGATGTAATCTATTCTGGTAACTTAATTCTTTTTTTTGTCAGTGTGTGAATGCTTGTGTACCGGCAACAGAATGTTAATTAATTCCATGCTTGATTGTCGTACAATACTCGCCTTTTTAGTGATCTTTCGTAGAACTGAGATTTGACAAGATCTGATACGGTTTCCTAACCGGCGTAATATCACAACTCTATTATCTTTCCGCAGATGCTGAGCCTTAAGACCAGGTTTACCGATCTATCTGAATATCAGTTGTAAATCAGCGTCTCAGAATACACTTATCATCTATTTTCTTATTAATTTTTGTATTATTCTTGCAGCCTCTCTTTTGTCCTCTGACAACTTTCTTGCCTATAATGACCCCATTGCTTTTGTAAATCGTTCAAGAAGTCAATTTCACATGAATATCGTAGTATACACATAAGTAAAAATTAACGAGTAGCACACTCTCTCATGCCTGACGCTCAACTTGTATTTAAGTAAAGCTCTGATATCTATCGAGAAATCTGTCAGGTTATCGAGTCATCTCATAAGGGAGTTCATTTATATAAAAAATACAATAGAGTACGCGACGAAGTTGTGCCGTCACTCGCGAATACGACCACATATACACACACGCGCGCGCACGCGCACGCACAGAGTGGCCTACTTAAATCGATTATCTGAAATATCTCGCTTATTTTTGATGATATGAAAAAATGTTTTAAACGAAAGTAGAAAGGTTTCGAGTACGTATTTTGGTCATGTTTTTTTTTTAGGTGGAAACACCAAAAAAAAATGAAGATTATACTTTTTTCAATCGTATGATTGTATGATTTTTTTTAAACAATATGATTTCTCTTTTATTCTGTATATAAAAATATTAAGGTAGTGATATAAAAAAATCAATAATTGATGAGATATATTTTATACTTAATTCTGGCATATATTGACATAAAATGTTAAATAATTCATAAACTATTAACTTTTTTATAATCATACCTTAATACTTTTATGAACAGAATAATGAGATGAATCAGTTGGTGTAAAGAAAACATAATTACTTATTTTAAAAATTATCCATATTTTGAATACATAATTTTTTAAAGCAACTATGTGTTTTCTTCACTTTCTACACTAAGTTCATCTCATTATTCTATACGATTGTCAAAAAATTAATAGTTCTCGAATTATTTAATATTTTATATGTGCCAAAATAAAATGTAAAATATCTCGTCAACTATTGGTTTTTTGATATTACTATCTTAATATTTTTATATGCAGAATAATTAAAGGAACTATATTGTGTAAAAAAAATCATACAATTCCATTTAAAAAAGTGGAGGAACTTCATATCTTTTTGGTTTCCATCTAAAAAAAAAACAAGCTGACCAAAATAATTCTTCACGAAATCCTTCCACTTTCATTTGAAACATTTTTATATATTATCAAAAATAAACGAAATATTTTAGATGGTCTATTTAAGTGGATACTTGTATAACTATATATAATATTAGATATGGGAAAAAGTTCGTGGCGTTTTTTAATGCCATCATAACAGGAAAAATGCCACGAACTTTTTCCCACACCTAATATATACACTACAAAAAATTAAAAGATCACCTAGTCCGTTCTCAAAAACAAGTAAATATTTAAAAGAGTGTATAATTTATGTACGCGTTCGTTTAATTTCAATTAGTATAATTTAAGTATACGTCCTTTTTGTTAAATGTCTTTAAGAAACAATTTTAATTTGTCATCAGAATTATTTATTTAACATTGAAAAATGATCTTTAAGGTCGAAACAATGTAAGTTTAAGTATTATTGAATGACAATCAACAACCCGCTATTGCTCTTAATTCTTTGTCTATAATTAAATTTATTTAATTGAGCGACTTTACCATAAATATAAAATTGGTTAAAAATTGATTAAAAATTGGTTAAAAAGATCGTCGGCTGAACTTTGGCCACAGTTTTTTCTACGTGTATCCTAGTTGATATGTAATATAAATAAATAAATACAATAAATACAAAAATTTGTAATTGAGCTATAAATTGTATTTATTCAAAATTTTCACATAAAAAAAATGTAATCATATATTTATTCAGAATCATATATTTTGAGTTTTCAAAAAATACACTCTGTTCCAAAAAAAGCAGTACACTATAAATTTGGGAAAAATTTACCAAATTTCAAATGATCATAACTTGCTAAATAATGAAGATATATGTATAATAAAAATATGTTTAAAAAAGCAAAATGAAGCTTGAAATGTACATTTTAAGATTATTTGAATATATTATTTGAATTGTACTAGGCTATTATTTTCAAAATGGCGAATGACAAAGTAACAACATACAAAATTGATAATCGAAGGTCCAATTTTGATGTGAATTAGGTGTCGCCGTTTAATGAGACAATATGCACGTGAAAGTATAGAATTTTATCTTTAAAATGTTTTTTTACCGACCTCGATACGATCATTTTTCGCTGAGTTATTCCAAATTTAAGATACTGCTGTCATTAGCTTAAATTATGCTTGTAATTTTTCCCAATATAAACTGCATGGAGTTTGATTGAAACATCACATTGCACGCGCGCGCATTCATTGTCGTATTCATAGTCGTGATTCAACTGGAGATCCGATTTGTGCTAGGTTTGAATCAGTCTTTCATTTGAAAAACGCTTCTCAAACCACGTTTAATTTTTTAATAAATCTGATTGGTTCAAACTTTAGTTCAAACCTAGCTTGCCTGAAATGAGAATCAATCGTGAATCGATCTATGACTATGAATACGAACATTATTGAAATGAGAAGAGTTTTACATCAGGACTTTGCGTCGCAATATTTTCGCCCTTAGAGCATGTAGAAAAAAAATATAAGCATTTTGATTACTCAATCCGAATTAAGTAATTAAGCGTACGTAGAACTGATCGGTTTAGCTGTTATGTAGATCCAATAATTTTAGTCCCTCGTAATTCATGGGTTCGCGTAAAAGAACACAGCAGTGTCGCTGCACTTGTCTTAGCGCCGAAACACTACTGTTTCCTGACATATCGTTCAGAAAAAAGGAAATGAAATGTCTTCAAAACATTAAGACTATATTGTAAATATAATATTTCAATTGGAACGTCTATAGAATATTTCAAGTGAAATCCTACATATAATATCTCTAGATGTTTGCAGAAATATTTCAAATGAAACATTCTGTATCAGAAGCTTATCAAAATATTTCAAAAGACATTTGAAATCTGATGACTTTGCGATGACTTTCTAAAACGCATTGTGTATTATAAGGGTGAGTAAAAAGTCCCGGACCGGTGAAATAGTCGAAAACTGATCATTTCTTCAGAAAGAAATGTTTCCTACAAAACTTGTAGGATTTTAAATGTTGTATTCATTAATCTAGTCAGTTTGACTTTGGATGGCGTCGCCAAGAAGATTATATCTGTTATTTTCATTTTTATATAAAAATTAATTTCTAATGCAAAAATAAAAGGTAACCTCCAATAGCCTTGATCTTGACAAAGATCATTGGAGGTTATACCTTTTATTATTCAGAACATGATCCTGAACAAGACGTTTTAGCTATCGATCCCTTGCATAATGCTAATACCGGTCATGTGACTTTCAAGCCTTACAATTTGAAAAATGCTTAATAAAAAATGCTTAATGAAAAATAACTTTAAAAGACAATATAAAGATGTATAGGGCACATAAGAGTCAACGTAATTAAATATAAATGTAAAAATTATAATATGATATATTACCCAGTAAATGAGAATGGATTAAAATGGATTAAAATTTTGTTAATGTGTATTTTAAATCCATGAAAATGGATTGAATGGATTGAAATGGATTGGATCCGACTGACACTAGTTTAATATTCGAAAAAAAAAAAAAAAACATTCATATTTAAGGGTTACAAATTTTATTCCTAAGACATTTATAATAATTATTATCTGAAATTAACTATTTCAAAAAACTTGGTATTAAAAAACGCACCTTAGAAATTTGAACCTGGAACCTCTGATTATGAATCTTTTACATTACCGCTATACCACTTTTTCAATTGGTAAATGTGTTATTCATTCTCTACTTCAAATACAATCAACTAAACCAGTGCACGAAATTATATAGATATAATAAAAATATCATTATTTAACAGATATAATAAAATATAAACAATTTACATTACTATGAGACAACATTGGGTAAGTGTCGAATGATCCAACAACCTTGCTTGGCACGCCGTGATCAATGTAATATTCCGACTGTGTTCGATTTAGTTTGTAAGTGTACACATCGATCATTTATTTTACTTCTAATCATATAGAAACAAAAGAACATAACTTCATTCAACAATTATTTTTACGTTACTTAGTTGGATTAAAACGAAAAATTTCCTACTTATAATTTTGAATATTATAATTATTGAAAATTATAATTTATGTAGCATTTATAGTTCATTTTAAAAGAAAAAATTTTTTTTATTCAATTAGATTGAAAAACTGCATTTCCTATTCACAATTTTGAATTAAACAGCATTCATAATGCACACACACACGAAATACTATAATATTATTTTTAGATTAAAAGAGATATGCTCTATTCCTATAAATGAATAAAAATGCGTCTAGGATTCATTTTAATATTCATGAATCCCTGTTTCTGAAAATCTGAATCCATTTCAATCCATTCTCGTTTGTTGGGTAAATATATAAAAAAAATTCTATATATAACACATTGTAAAACACATTACATGTTTCGGCTCTTGAATTGAGCCATCCTCAGATAATACAAAATTCACAACCTTAAAATTCATTTCCATTATCATAGAAAAATTGTGATTAAAGTTTTCCAATTTATATAGTTTTCCAATTTATTTATTGATGAATGCCTCACGGAAACCATGAATTATTTGCAAACGATTTCCTGACCGATTGTTCCGAATTTCATGATATTCTAATTAAAAAAATATTTGTTAATCAATAAATAAAAATAAAAAATTAAATTAAAATCTGAATAAAATAAAAATCTTTTAAAATATTATTTATTTTTAAATTCTTGGTAAAAACCAAGCAAAAATATCATCTCAATAAAACACTCACTAACGTGATTGCTTATTTCATTTCTTAAAAATACTTCGTCAAATTCATCATAAAATCGTGTAAAGTAATATAAGAGGTAGTATACCAGTCAGATAGTAATAATACAATATAATACACAGTCACTATATGAAAACTTGATAATCTGTACAAATCGAATCTTCCAGAAAAAATTTTTTGAAAGATATATTAGCGGTAAGGCTGACTGTCACTATCTGAGAGGCAATTAATAGATTGACAAAACGACTAGATAAGAATATCAAATTTTGTTTATAATCGATATATACTTTATGAAGGCTCTTCGTGTCTGTTTGGAGATTAAGACTATTTTTTTGCCTTTTAATATTTAACATTTCAGAAATTAAGTATTTATAACATGACGTTTATAACACTCTTCATCTAGTATCTGTATTCCAATCAAAATCATGTGTCGTCTACAGTCTATGTTTGGTGATTACAGAACGGATAGATGTATTCCAACGAATATAATTGTGGTGTTCTGTAATTCTGGTTTTAAGTTGTCTACCCGTTTGTCTGACTTATGACGCATCCTAGCACATGTATACTACATTTTTTGATCAATTGAACGAGAATCCTTTTCTTAACGAACTTACTCATTTTATTAGAGCAATAATATGAAACTTTAATATCCTCTCTATTAAATTTTTTGAATTTTTCTGTTATCAATACAAAAAGTACCATAACTAGTAAACCACGATGTAACTTCCCTTGTTTCATCATTATTGTTCGTGCACGTACTCGCTTCTCTACGCTGAATGCTTCTGACTCTAACATTGATTGTGTCAAAAATGAATTTGAGGGGATAATCGTTCCCTATTAGTATATTAATAATCAATGTAAGATTCTTTTGATAGAATTCAGAGTCAGATAACAATATTGCTCTGTTTATTAAATCAAAAATTATACTTTTCTTTTGGAAAATAGGATTTAAAAAATAATTTAAAAACCTCCCCGAAAAAGTTTCGGTTTTTGATACTAATCGGAGATTAAATGTTTTTCTTTGATCATGATCGTAATATCAAGGAAATATAGTAAGTCAGAATCTATTCTCTCTCTCTCTCTCTCTCTCTCTCTCTCTCTCTCTCTCTCTCTCTCTCTCCTAACGTAAATTGTAGATGTAAATGAAACGAATTAAAACTTTCGTAAAACGAATTGATTTCAGAGGAAGAAACAGTAATAACGAGATCATCAACATAACGATAATAACAAAAAAACTAATTATTGTAAGAAATACGGTAATAACAAAAACATTCTCTCTAATTTTTGCATTACTAAATTTGCAATGATGAATAACAACAAAGAATTCATGGGCAAGCCGAAATTCTGTTTATAGAGACAGTATTGTTAAATGTGTTGAATGTATTGAAAAATATGTTGAATCTAGAATAAACCGAATCATCAGGAACTCTGTCTTGAGTCACATTTTTTTTAGATGAAAATCCAATTGTCATTCACACAATCAATAGCTATGTCTAATGGAATGTTAGTAAAGAAAGAAACTATGTTCAATGAGATTAATTTGTAATTATTGTCAATTCTCTTTTATATCTTTAACAAACTGAAAACTATTTTTTATGTAACTTTCAGCTTTAGGAATAGTTTCAAACATAATGTAAAAATGAGGCTAAGGAATATAACGAATTATTTATTGAAGACACTATAATCCTGAAAGGACAATTCGATTTGTGAATTTTCGGCACTGCATAGACCTTCAGAAGCAACCTATCACTACAATATAAACATCTATATTGAGCTTTAATATATTTGCAAATCCTCCATCTTGTAAGCATAATTCCGAGAGATGTCATTTTTTTACAAGGATCTCTTTATTATTTCACGTATCCATGTCACCAAGCATTTCATTAACTTTATTAATGTAAAAATCTTTTTCAAGGACTACAATGACATTATTCTTATCAGCATGTGTGAATATTATGTCAGGATTTAATTTAAAAAAATCTTTTGTGACAATTTCTAATTTTAATAATTTTGTGTCAATAGGTATTGTGAAAAGAGGAAAGGAAACTAGATTATTAAATATGGGTATAGAATGATTTGTAATATCAATCCTTTTATCAATTGACAATTTTCGAGTGCTATATTCTATACTCTTAATGCAGTCAAAAATGATGTTTTTTATTCCTATTTGATAACGCAAAGTTCTCTCAAGTTGTAAAAAACTCTGCACATCGTTCGGAATGGGTGTAGAAGAGAGATTCACAAATCATTTGTTTCTGACAGAGGAAAGGAAAAGTGAAATTTTATTATTTAAGAAGAAATTCGGATATATTAATTTTGTGGATAAAGGAGCTTGATTTATTGTCACAATAGGACGATAGTATAAGAGAGAAACTGTTCTGAGGATTTTAACGAAGTATTTCTTCTTCTCCAAGAAATAATAACTGCGATCACGTTGATGAATGTTTTATTGAGATGTTTTTGCTTGATTTATACAGAATTTAAAAGTAGATAACATTTTAAAAGATTTTTATTTTATTCAGATTTTAATTTGATTTTTTATTTTTATTGGTTAACAAATATGTTTTTTTAATTAAAATATCATGAGAAAAAAATTCCAAACAAACGGTCAGTAAATCACTTGCAAGTAATTCATGGTGAGGCATTCATCAATATCGCTACATAAATTGGAAAACTTTCATCATGATTTTTCTACGATGGAAATAAATTTTAAGGTTGAATTTTGTATTATCTGAGGATGGCTCAATCCAAGAGCCGAAATATATAATGTTTCATGTAACATGTTTTACAATGTATTATTTATAGAATTTTTTTAGATTTAATATATCATATATCATTTAATATATTATTTAATATATTATAATATATCATTTAATATATTATAGTTCTTATAATTATACTTATGTACCCTATACATCTTTGTATTGTCTTTTAAAAAACTAAGAGTCCTATATTATTTGTTATTTGATTTAAAAATAACTTTATTACAGTATTTTGAAAAGCTCTTGACACCAGCTATTAGATTCTAGAATCAAAAATAGGATACCATTAAAAAAAATCGATATAACCTTGACTTGACCTTGATAATGCCAAGGTCAGATTTATCAGATCAGTGAATAGATCATTTAAATCCCTACAACTTTTGTAGGAAACATTTCTTTCGGAAATGTTTAGTTTTCGAGATATTTCATCGGTCCTTTTCAGGGACTTTTCACCCTATATATTAAAGAATATTTCTAACAAATTATAGAATGTCTCTAGAATATTGCGTACATAAGACATTCTGCTGATATTGTCAGAATATTTCTAAGATCATTAGAATATTCAGATTTCAAATATAATGTTCTGGCGACATTCTGGTGATATTCAGTACTATATGGGATGCTGAATATGTATTAAACGTTTAATAATGTAATTAAAAATAAAGATAAAGGAAATCCTCAAAATTTACATTTTATGAAAGATGCTTCATTGTGTTCAATTCATCAATTCACATATTAATATTCAAGATAAAAAAAACAAAGTTTTGAAATTTAAATTTATGAAGCATGAGAGAAATGAGATACTAACAGTGGCTAAACCTAAAAGAAGCATAATATATAACAGATTACAACCTCATTATATGGGGTATCTCCTGGAAACTTTACGTGCGCACTCATCACAGCAAGAGCTACACTGTCGCCTCGTTCATAAACAGTATCAAAAGGAGATTTAAAATAACATAATGCGTACAGTATACATCCCAATGACTAAAAAAGGTATATATTACATTCAAAGCATATGTCGTTTATATTAAGACAAGCGTAAATGTTTCTTACCCAGATATCTGTTCGTTCGTCAACCATACAATAACTTTCAACATTAAATAGTTCTGGAGCTCTATATGGCATGGAACATCTTTCAGTTGCTAAGTCCTGTAAAGTCCGCGCAGCTTGAGTACTGCATACTTTAACTCTAGCAGTTGCTACAGAACCTAAAGAATTATCTTATATTTAATGATAAATTTCACATACATACTAACTAAATATAATAAAATTTGATATAAGAATCTTAGCGTAACAAGCTAAGAAAGTGACTTGATTCCCACTTTTTACCTTATTTTCATACATTCATCTATATCTTATGCTAACTAATTTTTAACTCTAACATATCAATCGATACGATGTGCATACAATATTTTGTCACGCGCGCGTTATTCCTATTTTAGGTATCTACAATATACTTCTGCTTATCTTTTCCTTATCTCTTTTAATTCTAGCTTTTCTTTCTTTAAAAACTTTATAATCCTTTTCCTTTTATTTCTATCTAGTTCTAATTTTTATTTATACATATATATATACACCTCAGCTAAATTTCTACTCGTTATCTCAGTACGACTTTCCATTTTCAATCATTCGTCTTTCTTCATTGTTTTTCTTATATCGCTTCTTATATCTACCTTTGTGTCTTCTTGATCCCTCAATTTTTTTATATTTGTTGTCACTCAAACAGGACACCAATTCTCCTAACCTCTCCATGAAGTGGCTTTTCCACTCTCTTCTGTAGATGTTATTTCGATATTAAACTTTTTTTAACTTTCTTATTTATACACTGCTAAAAAAAATTAGGAGATCATTTTTTCTCAATAAATACTTGATCATTCTTAAAATGTAATTATTAAGCGAATAACAAAAAAAAGATTAGAAAAGATTTTTAGGTAAGACAAACTCTATTATATGCTTTTGTTCAATTTTTATTCAATTTAAAAGTAGTGAACTTTGAATAACAACCTATATATTAATAACAACCTATACAAGATATCTAAAATCTTGAAATTTGTACTCTTCTGCGCTTCTGGAGACTTTTGACTTTTCTGAGTGTGGAATCTTATCCAAACAAGGGGATGGAAATAATTTCAAAATAACATTAACATTTTAGCCCATATTCAGAATATGCTTTTATCTCTGAAATTCTATAGTACGCGTAACGTAAATTATAGCACATTAGCGCGCTAACATCGTTGTAAGCGCAGAATTTATTTCTTTATCTCTTTTGTTGTATGTGCGAAATATATCTCTACATACACCCTAGTCAATACTATTTTTTATCACTAAAAATTCTTTATTTGTCACAAATTAATATACTTTTTTTAAATCCCGAATTTTGGGAATGGAATTCAATATCTACAGGAGTTATAGGTGTGGAAAACTCCATATTCTCCATAAGGATGACTCTATGTTCCCAAACAAAAAATTTGTCTGTGATGAACATAACTGATACCATCTCGAAGTATGGACTTTGCAATTCTAAATGGAAAAAACTTGGTCCTATCGATCGTTTAAGTAAGATATGATGATTTAAAGCAATCCCAAATGATTTTTTATGATTTCAGTTACCAACATTTTCATAATCCAATGTGCACTACGGGAAAGTTGCTTGATCAGATTTTGCACATCACGTGCGCATAGTTGCAAAATATACTTTTCATATAATTCTAAGTTACTTTTATATTTGCGAAAGTTAATGTTATACGAAAAGTATATTTTACAGCTGTCTTCAACATTTACGCTAATATTTGGCAAATTATTTATTAATTATTTGTTTACATACGTCATATTTACATCTGCAATCAGAATTCAAAAGTTTAAAAACAATTTTGTACTGATAATTTATACTTAATATTTACACTTAATTGTTCAATTGGATACTTTTTACAGCATATTAAATAAAGAAACACAGCTAACTTAAATTTGTTAATTAGACATCCATATTCAAACGTGATTTTTTTTAGTAATAAACCAAAAAAATAAAATTCAAGATACGAAAAACTTCATGACATTACAATTAGTTTGCGAAACATTTGTTTAAACTATTTGTTTATATCTCATCGAACTATCCTAGATTAAAGAAAAATTATGTTTCTATGTAAATTTATTGTTGAGAAAATGTAAGTTTAGCAAATTTTAACGCACGAAATCAGATATGCGCGAGTCGCCGAGCGGTCTGATCTTCTCCACTCAACCACTTATTAGCTTCCCCCATTCCGGCGCGCTGTCTCACTCGCATTCCTCAACTTTCCAATGGTTTTAAACAAACTTTTCGGGCAGCAAAAAATTCGAAAATTTTTTAACAGCAAATTCAAGTCTTCCTTGACAAATTGGTGCCAGACAAAATTTTTAATCTTAAAGATTAGTGATTTAAAAAAAAAATTATTATCTCGGCTCCTAATAATCGAAGGATAATCTTTTTTTTTAATTCGTAGAAAAATATCAGCTGTCGAATGTGTCACACAACTATTTGATATGATGTAATTGATATTAATGTAATTATTTCATTTTTTTATACGAAAAAAAGATATCCACTTTTCAAAGTCATTTCAAAATAGTTTAACTGCAAAAAATCATTTTGTTATTAAATATATGAGATAATATATCTCTTGAAGAAGAAAAATCACTCCTATAAATTGATGTGCGACTGCTCAAAGATGAAGAAATTAAGTTTTTCGCGGACAAATTTTTAGTAAAAAAATAGCTTTTTGCAAAAACTAATGAACATTTCAGGTTCATTCAGGACTAGATTTTTTTCATCAGCGAGGATTACATTTTACGAGAATTTCAAAACTTTGCGTTTAAATCTTGATAAACAGAGAGCGAAAGAAAAAAAGGCCTTTTTCGATGATTTTTATTTCTTTCTATTTAACTAATATCGATCTTAATATTCCATGTCTCATTTTATAGATATTTCAAATACCTACATTTTTCATGCTGAATTTTTGTCCATACAACTTTTGTCCAATCAATATCTTTCATTTTATAAGAAACGTTTTAGAGAAAAACGTGTTTTTTATAACTATTCGATTTTTTCGCATATTTTCTACATAAGGCTCAAGTCTTAAATATGCATTTCTTTTCTGATAGCCTTCCGAATACTTTCGTGCAGAGAAATGCTGGTTCTTTACCAAAATGGCAATTTTTCAGTCTAATTCTACTGGACTACATATACAAATGTCGACGATATCGTGTTGAAATCATAAAAAAATTACAGGTCACTTTAAATGATCATATTAGGGAAAAAGTTTGTGGCGTTTTTCCTGTTAGATGGCATTAAAAAAACGCCACGAACTTTTTCCCATACTTAATATCTCACTAAATAATCGGGATAGAATAAAGTCTTTTTTATTTAAAAGTGCAAAATCCATACTTTGTACTTGATGGTATCAATGATTATGTTCATTCATTTTTTTGTTAGCCGGAAGACTGGAAATTCAAGATTTTAGATATCTGAAATGCGATCCTATTCAAAACTAGTCATACCTTTGAATATTAAACTGAAAAATTGTACAAAGGTACCATATAATAGAGAGTTTATTCTATAAAATCCTCTTTTAATCTCTTTTTTTACGTTAATTATTTTTTGAGAACACAATTTACACACAATATAAAAATGGACAAGAATTTATTGAGAAAAAGTGATCTCTTAATTTTTTTTAAGCAGTATATTTCCAAACTTTCTCTTCCTCGTACTATTTCTTTTCATCTTCTTATCATGCTTCTTTTATTTTCTTCCTGATATCTCTTTCTTCCTTTTCTTCTCCTTCATAATTTATTTCTTCATCTTATATAAATTTATATTTCTCTTTTCTTCCTAATTCATCATTGATTCTATCATTTCTTACGTATACTTTTTTTTCATTTTCTTTTTCCTTTCAATCCATTGCTCCCTATATAGTTATTTAAACTTTTGTCAATCTTTCAATTCCTCCGTTTTTTCTATATGTCTTTCTTTTTTGTAAAATTTTTGTCCTCTCCTCCCTCTTTTTCTGGTTCATTTTTGTCTGACATGTCAACCCATGTTTCCTCGTCTTATTTTGTATCCAACTCTTCTTCCTCTTCTCAGCCTCTTCCTATTTCCATTGCCATAATTAATCAAAGGCACGTTATCTAAATACTATATATTTATCATTAACTTTCTACTTTTTATTTTCAAATTAGCTTCTTCTGCTTATATCCTGTCTTGTTTTCCTACTTTACCCATATTGCAATGTGTTCCTGCTCCATTTATCGCATTCTTTGACTGATATTTCATGTCATAGATTAAGACAAGGCTTTTTAAGCTTATTAATTGGCTGTAATAAAATAGAGAGGTTCTCGAATCTTTCTATCCTGCAGTCAATTAACAAACTTGAAATTTTTGTCGTACGATACATGAAATATTAGGCTAACATATCCTAGACTGACATCCCATGAGAGGAAATTTACAGCGGAACAGCAAAACCAATCACAAACGAAAAAAGAAAATAGAGTAATGACTGCGGAGTTATAATTGGTCATGTTGTTCCGTTCCGCTGTAAATTTCCTCTCATGGGACGCCAGTCTAAGTAAAGGATTCAGCACGTTTCATATGGAAAAATAACCCCGATCAAATTGATCCGTTTTGAGATATGTTGTACTTCTGTTGTAATTCTGAACAAATGTCTCCATTATCATATTCACAAATCGACAGATAAAAAGATATAGCGCTTTGAAATCACAGAATTTGAGTGCCGCTATATCTCCTTAAGGTAATTTGATGCTTTCTTTTATGTGTAATAGATACCAGAGAATGGAAACAACTCGTTACTTGTAATTAAGTTATAGTTATAAATTACTTTTTTGGTAACATTACTGGTAACTGCGTTACTTTTTTTCTTTAATAATGGTAATAAGTTACATTTTTTTAGTAACAGTAATGAATTTCACAGTTATTTTTATCTTTACTTTGCACATGATTGGACACGATACGACACAAGCCACTTACACTGTAAACAAATTTTCTAAATTTTCACATATAATAGATGTAAAATAGATTACACGATTACTCTTATAAATATAAAAAATGATGCAATTTTTGCATGCAGAAATTATGTAATTCCACAAAAATTATGTAAATTTGCTTTTATTGTGTAAATATATCTTATATTGAAAATTATGTAAATAGTAGAATATTTTGAATATTTTCTGTAATTATCCAAATTTTAGTAATATTATGTAAAATAAGAAAAATTTGTCACATATTGCTGTTAAATGTATAATAATATATAGTGCGAAATGTATTGTCATATTATATATTCCTGTAACTACACGTACACATTGTGTTTCCACAATCTGCTTAGTTACAAACCAAAAAATTATTTTTATTTGCATATTACAAATTTACAAACGTGTGGATGTTTACAACTATTATGGTGAATCTCAAAATTATCCAGTATAATGGTTGTAATTTTATACAATAATTTTTTACAGTACATAGCACTTGAGATTAGAGAAGCTAGGCCCGTCCGCTATGATTGGCAGTTGTCGATTTAAAAAAAAGTAACAAACAGTTACTTTCTCAAGCAACAATAACTGTAATGAGTTACTTTTAAAAAGCGGTAACTAGGAACGGTAAAAGTAACTTGTTTCTTTTCCTACTCGTAACGAATAACTGTAACTTTTAAAAAGTAACTTTCCATTCTCTGAGAGACGCACGCACGCACGCACGCACGCATGCACGCACGCACGCACGCACGCACGCATACGTATGCGAATAACCAGTCACATATCCCGATAAAAAATTTTTCATGCATAAATATGTATAAATATGTATAAACATATTGGGACTACAAATTAGTTCGGTCAGTTTTTTGTGTTCAAAAATGCATTTATTTCAAAATAAAATGAATGAACAGATCAATAAAGTATTGTCCATCGCTGCCTACTTTTACTTTTTCCTATCTCTCAGACAATTTTCAAATTCCATCTTGAAAAAATGACTTGTCTTTGGAGGAGATCCAATTTTGGAGCCAATTTTCGATTTCTGCGAAAGAAGTGAACCGGTGACTTGCCAAATCATGCTGCATCCTTCGGAACAACCAGTAATCAGGAGCAATGTTCGGAAAATACAGCGGGTGCGGTAAAACCCCCCCAGTTGAGCGTTTCCAAATATTGTTTTACGACTTTAGCGACATGAGGCCGAGCGTTGTGAAGAAGAATAACTTTATCATGTCTTTGCTTGTATTCCGGCCGTTTTTCTCGCAATGCATGGCTCAAACGAATCAATTGTAGCTGATACCGATCGTAATGGAATCATCAGATTTCAACAGTTCATAGTAAACAAGACACTTTTGGTCCCACTAGATACAGAGCATGATCTTCGAACCATAAATGTTCGGTTGTGATGTTGATATTGGAGTCGATAGCAATGATTGACCAGGCTTAGCGTAATATTTTTTCTTCTTGGTTGTCGTAGAATATCCACTTCTCATCTCCAGTCACAATCCGATGCAAAAAATCTTTTCTCTGTTGTCTTTGAATCAGCTATTCACAAATGAAAAATCCTTTCAAAGTCTCTCGGTTTCAGTTCATAAGGCACCCAATTTCCTTGTTTTTGAATCGTTTCCATGGCTCTCAATCATACAGAAACGGCTTGTTGAGTTACTCTCAATTATTCTGCAAGCTTCTCTTGCGTTTGACTCTGATCTTCTTTGAGTAATGCCTCTAGTTCTTTGTCTTCGAATTTTTCTGGCTGTCCAGAGCGAGGCTTGTCTTCAACGCTGAAATTTCCATGAGAAACATCGTAATCATTCCCTACATGATTTATCAGTTGGAGCAGTGTCACCATAAACTTCGATAAGGCATTCGATGGGCTTCAGCCGCACTTTTCTTCCAATTAAGAAAAATCAAAACTTCCCACAAATGCTGCTTAACACAAAATTCGACATTTCAAACAGTAAAAATCAAGGTTTGTGTATGAAACTCAATGAAAGCGATATAAACTGAATATTATTAGCAGATGTTTAACCTCTCTGAAACCGCCAAAATCAGCTGTCATTATGAATCATTCACAGCTGGAGCCATCTTTAGGGAAACGGACCGAACTAATTTGTACTCCCAATACATAAATATTCATACATACATAAATATGTATAAACATGTATAATTATATATGAAATACGAGGGTCAATTGAAAAGTTTTCAGCCTCAACATGAAAATAGCATTACTCGTCAAAATCATTCTGATATCACTCTTGTATCACAATCACACCTAAGGCTTCGATTATTTCCCTCGGTTACTTTTTAAAATTTTCAAAAATTCAGGTTATTTCGTTTTTTACATCAAATTTAATTGTAAGCAGACGTAAGGTTTAGGGTCAATGCGAATGTTTTGAAATGTTTTTTAACTGGTCAGTTTGTAAAATTCTTTCTTCTAATTGGTCCATCAAATACTTCAAAACATTTGTAGTGAGACTTTGACCACAGCCTTAGTCGTGTTGTTAATTGTGCACGAACTGTGAGCATTAATGTAGAAAAGTGGTCATTTCTTAGTTTGTGAAAATTTCGAGGGAAAGAATCGAAGTTAGATGTACATGTTTTGTAAGATACCTGTGAAAATTGTAGCTATTTTGGATGCTCAGTTGTTTGTCAATCATTTGTGCCAGTCGATGTCAGTATTTTTGTACAAATGGAAAAAATTGAATATTGACGATAACAAAAATTTACAAATAGCAGTTCGAATTAATTAACTACCTATTGTATCCCCAACAACTTTCTATTTCCTAGGCTCAAAGTTAAGCTCGAAGATTTTCATCAAATGAAAACATTAACATCGACTGGCACAAATAACTCTGAAATAACTATAACTAAGCGTCCAAAACTTGGCTATAATTTTCACAAGTATCTTGCAAATAATATACAATTGTAGTACCAGACGATTTTGACGAGTAAAGCCATTTTTATGTTGAGGCTCAAAACTTTTCAAACGACCCTCGTATACTCATACATATTCATACATTTCTCTTTCTTTTATAAAATTACTTTTTAGTGCAACAGAAATAATAATAGTAATGTGAACACATAAAAAATAATTAAGAGGGTAATTTTTGCACTATTTTGTTTTAGAAAAAAATCAAGTTTAAAGAAATATAAAAAATTATTCATGTATAATTATATATAAAATTATGCATAATTATATTTTATGAACAATCTTTTTTACATTTTTCCAAACTTGTTTTTTTCTAAAACGAACAATGCGAAAATTATGCCTTTATTATTTTTTATGTTTTCACATTACTATTATTATTTCTATTATATTATACCAAAAAGTAATTTTACAAAAGAAAGAGGAAAGTATAAACATGTATGGACACATTTCATATATGATTATACATGTTTATGAATATTTATGTATGTTTACACATGTATGAAAAATTTTTTACCAAGCAAAGACAAAAATAAGGAGAATAAGACAAGAAAATTGATGTAAAATTAATTTCTCAATTTTCGCATTTTTTTATAATATGAAATCTTAAGATTATTTTCCTAAAGTTACACTCGAAATTTGCAAAAATAAAAAACTTATTACATTATAAATTATATTAAAGTTATAGTTTAAAAAAGTATAGTTTAAAAAATAAAAAATTATACCATTATAAATTACTAATATAAATCAAATATAAGTTGAATCAAGGTTCATTAGAGATGAATCACTCCATGAGATAAAGCCTTTTTAGAGCTAAACACAAGATATTGATGTACAATAAGATTTATTTATTCGCATCTTAATTAATCAAATCAATCAAATCAGATGTTCTTGATGACATATCAATTTTATATATCTCTTAATGAAAATCATGTAAGATCAAGATTTAATCATATATTTATCCTTACGATTTTTAACATAGTAGATAAGTTTTGTAGCATTAATTATATAATTATATAATTATATAGTTAACGATGTTTTAATTATCATTGTATAGTGCACCGGGAAGTTCAATGATTTTGTGTAAGTGACATTGAAAAAAATCTGAATTAGAAATCGAAACGTATGATTGATTTGATTAAGATATGTGAATAAATAAATCTTATTGCACACCAATATCTTGTATTTGGCTCCAAAAGGCTTTATCTCATAAACAAATTCATCTATAATGGACTTTGATTCAACACTATTTGATTTATATTAGTAATTTATAATGCTATAACTTTTTATTTTTTAAATTATAACTTTTAATATAATTTATAACGTTATAAGTTTTTTATTTTTGCAAATTTCGAGTGTAACTTTAGAAAAATAACCTTAGAATTTCATATTATAAAAAAATGCAAAAATTGAAAAATCAATGTTTTTTTACCCACCTTAGATGTATGTATCCCCTTGAGTTTAAAGCCGTAAGAAATTGATCAATTATAGTCGATTATTTTTTCTTATATTATATTTAATTATGATTTGATCAATTTTTTACAGCTTAAGACTTAAAACTTAGGTAACTTAGGTAATAGTATTGTAAAAAGCTCATAATTGATCGATACACTTCTTAAGTTTTACGTCTTAAGTTCTTTTTTTGTGTCATGGCTTTAAGATGCTACCTTCTTGTCCTTTTCTGATATAATTAATTTCTTTACTTGCCTTACTTATGTCTTCTCGTTATCTTCATCTTTCTCTATTATAATTTTAATCTTTCTCTATTATCTATTCTTTTAATACCCCTATTCTATCTTCCTACTTTATAGCTTACTTCCCCTACACTTTCTCTACCTCTATATCCTCCTATCAATCTGATTTATTCATAATCATCTTATCTACATAATTTATTGTCCTGAAAATATTAAAAGTGTTTCATCTCTTCTCTTTTCAAACACACATGCTTTCACTCATGCCACCTAACCAAATCCATAATAAAATTTAATATACCCAAGTCCATAATAACAGGTACTCCAACATCGTTAAGTACTATATTTGCAGTTTTTAAATCTCTATGAGCAAGAGGTTCTGGTTTAGCTTCATGAAATGCTTTTACACCTTCACATATCTGTAAAAATATGCTGAGGACATCTATAGGATTCATATAATCACAATTCTTTGCTCGTCGTTCCAAATCATTAGCTAATGTTCCTTTCTAAAATTACAATAAATTGGTCTATTATAAAATGTATTACATTTAAAATAATATATTTTTTAAAAATCATAGTTACTTACATGATAATATGGTAAAATAATTAATATTTCGCTTGTTGTATTCACAATTGGATCTGCAGTACCTTTGCAAGTTGAATCTAAACATTCTATAACATTTGGATGTTTTATCAATTTATAATATTCAACCTCTTTTGTTGCTAATTGTTGATCTTCTGGTCCATGACAAATAATTTTCTTAATAGCATACTTTTTATGTGTGACGATATCTTCAACTAAAAGTACTGTGCTAAATCCACTAAAAACATAATGTAAACCTTATTTATGCTACCAATTATCACACATTTTTATTAATTTTCTATTATTAATTTTTCTATAGAAGTTACAAGATACTGTAAATATTATGTTTGGCATAAAGAAAATCTTGTTTTTTTTGTATTGAATAAGTTAAGATTGTATTGATTAAGTTTAGATATAATAATATTAGAAATAATTTTATGTACAAACTATTATAAAACATATGTATGCGATAAATCATGTGATTATAAGTATATTTTAACCACAAATAATCGTGTGTGAGTTGTTTAATATATACTTGCCCATCTCCAAGGTGTTCACAAACTTTATATTTCCTTGAGTTTATCGTAATGATTTCTTTAGTGCATATACAACCCATTCTTAAAATTAGATTTAAACCTAAGCTATTCATTCTAGTTGTTTATCGTCATTGTGATAAAAATGAAAAGAATCTGGCGAGATTATCTCGTTATTTTTATTTCTAAGGTAACATTAGATGGTTTCCAATTGCTTAACGTACACAGAAATGCACAAAGTGTAGCAACGTGCACGAATTGGAACAGAACAATTGCTTTCAATTTACATTCAATTTATATTCGATCACGATTCACAGATAATCCTCACTTGTGACGTTGTAACTCAGTTATGCGTTGAATATACATTCGTTTCTGTATTCTGACATAGACACAGTATAAGTACATACAGATACAGTATGAATGCTTAACTTTTTATATGGTCTCCAATTTTTAGTGCGCATACGTCGATTTCCAACCAGGAATATGGTTGCCTTCAGTAAGTTGAAATTGCAGGTTAGGTTAGGTTAGGTTAGGTTAAGTTAGGTTCGCTGGATCTCCTTCCCATAAAATATAATTAACTTTTTCACCTACAATATCGTGTAACTCGTAATAAGAAAATCGGGCTAAACATGAATATCACGGGTGAGAGCCGTGATACGTCATTCATACAAAGCTTAATTGTTTTTGTAAGAGAAAAGGGCAAAGAGGCAAAGAGTTAATAAAATTAAGTTTTACTAAAAAATTAAATCAAATTTTTCAAAGAAATATTGTGTAGACTGTTATATTTGTATACGATAAAGTGTTTTCGTAATAAAGTATGCATTTGTGTGTGTGTGTGTGTGTGTGTGTGTGTGTGTGTGTGTGTGTGTGTGTGTGTGTGTGTGTGTGTGTGTGTGTGTGTGTGTGTGTGTGTGTGTGTGTGTGTGTGTG
>Ga0157364_1000397_pt1 | contig 28321 bp, 14 predicted proteins | sample AttsexASBM2_FD_111476 | JGI IMG/M metagenome (GOLD analysis project Ga0157364, IMG submission 111476) | Fungus gardens microbial communities from leaf cutter ant in Ribeirão Preto, State of São Paulo, Brazil - Atta sexdens ASBM2 | ecosystem: Host-associated > Fungi > Mycelium > Unclassified ... | reverse complement strand
CTCTCTCTCCCCCCCGCTCTCTCTCTCTCTCTCTCTCTCTCTCTCTCTCAAAATGAGTATTCTCCAGACACGTTGAAACCTGACCGAACGTCCCTAGACGCTTAAAAAAAAGAGTATAAGGAAAAAAACCGTCTGGTCATCCTACAATCACACATAGCACGCATACATGGAGGTGGATCAGAACAAGGATAGTTCGAAATAACTTTTATTCTATCACAAGCAAAATAATCGAAATGAGCAGTCTAGTCATAGAAGTTTGTGTAGTATGCTCAAATTGTCAATGGACATCATCTCATTAATGACTAAAGATTAATTTACAGATTATATTTATCAGTCTAACTAATGTCTTAAAAAATAATTTTAAGACGTTAAAAATGCAAATTGATACTACGAGATGTAAAATAATACATCGCAGTAAAAAGAAAAACAAACTTTTGCGAAACGTAAATGCCTATATTACGAGTAGCTATATTGAAGAATAAAAGATCGATCGAAAGAAAACACACGACGGCCGTTTGCCAACACTCTATACGATATTCTATGTAGGCTTGGAAAACGAAATATTATCATAACATATTCTTCGATAAAATTGTCATAACGTATTATATATTCTTCGATAAAAATTTTTCCCTTCGCCGATGATCCCGCGAGGAAATCACAAATTCACTGCAATTATCAATTAATTTAAATAACGGCAATAATAATGGAAATAAAATCGATGCAGTATTACTATGGAATAGATAAATTAATAATTTCGTAAAAGAGAGTAGTTCATATAAAAGAGCAATAAAATTGAGCCAGTTTTATTAAAATATTAGTCGATCACCGAGAAACTCGCGGTTTTCTGATCAAAGTATATCGAAATTTATTGCGAGACTGATAAAACGGTAAAGACGATATAACTCTTAGCCAAGTTCATAAACCGCTGCACAAAGGATCTTTGCGCCATTCATTTCTTAACAATGTTTAGCTGAATACTGGAGGTATATCTAATATTATGGAGATATAAATTGAACACGCATAAAAATATTCAGTACATTTTTCTTTGCTATTATTTAAATAATTTTTTACTGCAATTTTATTTCTAATACATTGGCAGCTAATCTTTAACATATATTACATGTAAAATTTATACGCGGAAAACATAGTTTTCCACTACTGAAGTATCTAAAAATTTAGCTAAATACATCTATATATAATTAAATCTGTAAGTAATTTTGTTAAACTATCAAAATAATTATGTAGAAACCACAGACTTTTGAATCATATTCATAGTTGATTCTACTATAATTTTTTAAGATGTTAATACGATTCTGTAATTGATAGACTGTACTTAAGACAATCTTAAATATAAATATAATATAAGAACCGACTATAATTATTACTAATCTTCACTCAAAGAAAAAAATGTTTAATTTTACGATTAAAATGTTTTATTCCTGTTTCCATTTTTAAACATTTTAAAATGTTTTACTTTTAAACACTATGTATTTTAAATCCAAACATATAGTCTTGTTTATTGAAAAAGTTTAAAACTAAATCTTTAAGGCTGGGTTATTTTTTGGTAAATTTCATCTCACTGTCTTACTCTCTTACTCTCTTATGATCTTACTTTTATGTTTATTTATCAAATAATTAAATTACCACATAGTTTATCTGAAGATAAAATAACCAGCCCTTAGTATTTAAAAAACGGAGGCAAGAATGAAATTTAAATATCTAAAAAAATAAACACTTCTTTTTTCAGTTATAACTAGATTGTTCACTTAGTCGCCTAGTTTAATATCAAGCTTCCGCGATAAGGGTTTCCACTTCTTGATTCATTTACTTACACATATATAAATCACATAGAGAGTGTTATTCATTCCAAGTACGGAAAATCTATATAAGTTTACGTTATGTATATAGTATAGTAGATTTTCAGTACTCGCAATGAATAATGAAACGTAGTCATAGTCACGTAATACAATCAAGTAGTATATTTATATATAGGCAATACACATACATGTGAATAAATTAGAACAAGAATAACTTAAAATTACTTTTATCTCTTTCTATCACGTGCAAAATAATCGAAGCAGTCTAGTCCTAGAACTTTTTATAGTACAGAAGTTTGTGTGTAGGATGCTCAAACTAGTTGCTAGAGTGTCAAAATTTGCAATATTGCTCATGATGCTTGAGGCTCTGACAAAATTATTTCGACAATTCAACAAAATTATTTTTAGATTTGTATTTACCTAAATGTTTAGATATTTAGCAAAATCGTTCTTTTCATCTAATAATTATAAACATATTACGTTGGCGATATGCGCTTTAAATTCTAATTTTAATGAAATTGCGCAACTTGTATAATTTGTCTCATATATTTTTCACTCATTAATCTGTTGTTAGTTTCAAGAAATAAATTACAGAGTATGCGGGGCACATTGTTGCGCGACAAATATATTTGTTCTTCGCTTCGCAGATACCTTCACGCAGTGCAGACTTTTTTCCACGCATCCGACATCGCGAAATTGCGTTACATAACGCAATTTAGTATTTTCATACAGAAGAAAAGCTCCTGGCAATCCCGACGAAATCGCGTGCTGCAAACGATAGACGATAAAACTTTTGCTTTGGCAGAAAAATGTATCGCAATCAGTGATGCCACGATCGCTGAACCAGAAAACGGGCAATTGTCAGAAATGTAACATCGTTCTGTTCATAATGCATTCGTTGCAATGCGCTTAAAAAGAATTTTTATCTTTTATAGAGAGATTTTTTTTCTTTTATAGAGAGAAAAAATATATGTACACGTACATTTCGTGCATATCAATGTGATCGCCAATTCACGTGGAAATTGAATTTTGACTTGCAAATTGAATCGCGAAAAATATTATATAATGAAGGCATTATTATAAATCTTGAAATGAGGAGAAAATTAGGAAAGTGAGCAAATTTACTAGAATATTTAACTTTATTAGATCTAAATCAATTAAGAAAAATAAATATATTTTTTTTATCCAAGTAATTCTTAATGCTTAATTATTTCAAAGTAAATTTATATATACATATCCAATTTTGCATACCGAAATCTTTTTTGGTTTTGAAAAACACTCATGACAAAATAGAGTAGTATAAATCATATATATATTAAATTGACAAGTAATTTAATAATCTTAATGCTAATAAGTATCTTAGAATTATCTTAGATATAAGTATCTTAGATATTAATAATTTTATGCTAATCTAAGCATCTTAAGAATTGTAAATAATTTAATTTATTGCGAAAAATATTACCTTAGCCTAGTTCGAATCTGGATCTTCATCAGGTATGTTCGCTTTGTTCGAAATGTTCAAAAATTTTTGTTAAAATGAAATAAATATATATTTGAGCATTGAAGAGAGGAAAAGAAAAGTATAAAAAGTGTAAACAACACGAATAGATCTATCAAATTGATCAACATCTAGTGAATTTACTTTGGTATATAATTTTCATTTCAAGAATCATAATAAACTCTCTAGGTAAAATCTGAATCTTAAAATCGACGCTGGAGCGTTCCAGTTACGGATGCGTCAAGTGCAAGATAGCACGAAAATCATGCGCTTTACATCCAAGACAAAGAGATGGAAAACGAGTGGAAGATGTAAAGTGAACTGAGAGAAACGTGGGGATGAGAATGAGACAAGAAGCGAGGGGTGATGGATGGACTGCCGGAGAGAAGAGATCAGCACACAATCCTCCCCCACTTTCGGTTTAAAACGAGACACCCAGTTGCAATGTATCTTGTAATTCTCCCTCTTCCTCCCTGCGTTTCTTTAACTTCTGCATATTTTATCCCCTGTGTGTCCTCACTTTTCATGATTTCTGGTAAAACGAGGGCTTACTCAGCGACGACTTTAAGGTATCTGCCTGCAGCAGAAAGTACATTGCAATGAGTGCACCTTGAGAAGTACCTCGTCCTGTTGAGGTCGCGAACGGTCTTGGAAATTTTGATTACAACATTGCACGAGAGCGATATTTTTCAGAAAACGCAAAGCTCGTTTATACTAGTGCCTTTTATCGCAAATTCTGGATTTCATGTTCTCCGAATGATGTCAGAATAAAATAAATTACATACCATTCATGTAATAAAAAGGACAGTTCCGTCAGAGGATGACCGATTTATTCAGCTCGCTCTTCTTTGTTTGCTCTTTACACAATCTATAGAATATCGAGCAACAGGAGGTACGCACCCGGAAGAATAGATATATGTTCCTGCAGGAATATACGGGAAAGCCCGATATGTGCATAGGAAAACGCTTCTCGTGTTATCATTGACTTTCGCTTATGTGGAATCCAAGTTATAAATGATGTTCAACGTTGCAATAACATCAACGGACAGAACGAGAAAAACGATGCGACAGAGAGCTATAATTCCTAACTTTTATCTGCCTTTGTCCGCGATGTAATGAATGCGGTTCCGTATAAAATTACGACGGTGGACATGTCTTGAGCGGTCGCCGCAAACGACATCGCAAAAGTTGATTTAAATATACGAGCTCGTCCATTTCATTCGCATTGAGGAAGGAAGTGTACCTTAAGACGCAGAAAAGAGAAGAGGGGAAGGGGGAGGGAGGGGGAGGGAGAGAGAGAGAGAGAGAGAGAGAGAGAGAGAGAGAGAGATCGAAAACTTTGCACCGTCGCAAAATCAGCTTTCGTAGTCGGCAGCGAAACAGTTTGCATGAATTTATCGATTATGTTAATTTTTTCTTTCTTTCAAGACAGAATTAGTTGTCTTTAAGAAAGAGTTTAAATGTTTGGACATTTCACTGCCAAAACGAATCATACAATGCGTACGCGAGTAGCACTGTACTGTGTTAGCACGAAATTGACAACGTCGACTTGTGAATATGAAAAACAAAAGCATTAGAAAAAAAACGATTTTACGTTGAAATATCTAAAAATTTAGGTATATATAAATACAGATTTGAAAATAATTTTATTAAGCCATCAAAATAATTATATAAGACATTCAAGCTGATTATTAAGATGTCAAAATTTTTTTGCAACATTATCGTCATACTTAATAAAAAGTATCTAAAAATTTAGCTAGATACAAATATGAAAATAATTTTATTGAACTATCAAAATAATTATATAGGAATTTCAATGATGAGCAAAGCAAGAAGTTTTGATATTCTAGCAATCAGTTTAACCATCCTAATAATAATTTTTCTAATGATCTAAATTATTTACAGATCTACTTCTCGCTGAATTTTTAGATACTTCAGCAAACCGTTCTTTCTGTGTAACTTCCTGATTCTAATGGCTGAAACATTGATTATAGGCGTACTATAACAAGTTAGTGTCCACATTTCTGGTATCATTACAGCAAACCTCATTCATGTCAAAGCGCGTTGAGTAAGTTTTTTATCGCGTTAACCATCCTGTCGCGCTCGCTACGTGTCCCCTTCTATCTTTCAAACTAGAACGAACTCAGTCATCCGGGCATTCGTTTTTGTCAAAATGACGCTGATTCATTATGCAAATCGGACTTTTCATTAACGATATTAGATTGAGGAGAGAGAATCGTCAAATTCACTTAATGAAATAATTGTTGCGTACGTGCAAATCGTGCTAATATTTCCAACTGCGATATTTCTCAAAATACAATATTTCTTTATATATAAAATCAAATATTCGTTCACAGTCTTGTAGTTATAAATTAACATATTGGTAAAATACGAAATGCGAAAAAGATGTGCACATGCTGATAACAAAGTACTTATCAATTATATTTTCGTATTAAAAGTCGGTGATAAATTAAAAAGGGATTAATTTAATGAGCTATATTCTCTACACTTTCTTATCGATAAATCTGTAATCAGATTTCTACATTCGGATACTTCTTTAGGACAATAAACAATTCAACTGTAAAAAGAATTTTCTCTTGATTTCGCGATTTGAATATTCATGTAATCATGTGATCGAATCATATTATTCGTATAATCAGATAACGTTAATTTACGTGTAATTAAAATACCATTAAAATTTTACCTCTCTCTATGGGAAGAAATTTGTCCGGATCCTTCCATAGCTCGCGTTACAGTTGCCGTCTGATATTAATCAATTGAGTCAATTAAACTTTCATAAGAGTGCGAGAAAGTGGACTCGGTTAAACGTAAGTTTGTCAGTGACAAGCACACTCGGTACTTTTGTTCGCGCCACTTAAGCTGGATTATGAAATTATGGATCGCGTTAGTAGTGACGATAAAATTCCTCGCGCGATATTTTAAGATGACATCCTCTTAATTACATGAAAAAAATGATTTTGCTGAAGTATCTAAAAATTTAGTTAGATACGGATCTAAAAATAATCTTGTTAAACTATTAAAATAATTATATAAGACGTTCAAATATGACGAATAATGTAGCAAAAAATTTTGACATTGTACATTATTATGATAGTCTTCCTTCCCCCCCCTCAATTACAAAATTATTTTCATATCTATCTAGCTATTTCTAAATACTTCAGCAAAAAATTTCTATATAGCTCGCTAACATTCAGCAAGTATAAAAACAACTTTGAGTCAATTCTATCAGAAATTTTTCTGTAAAAGGATAATGCCATTTTTATTCGCTCGATTAATCTGAAGATTAATACGAATGAAATTCATTTTCGTAGAAGTCCGCATATAATTGCAGAAAAAAATAGTTTTAGCTGAAGTTTCTAAAAATTTAGTTAGATGGAGATCTAAAAATAATTTTGTTGAATCATTAAAATAATTATGTAGAAAATTAATGATAATTAAAATTGATGATAATGCTATAAAAAGTTTACATACTAACAATTGTTGAATGTGTTATAATAATTATTTTTATGGTCTAACAAATAAACAATTTTTCAAATCTATATCTGTGTGCACATAAATAGAAAAAAATGTTTTGTTGCTGTAAATCAAAATTTTATTGTAATAACAAAAGTTTAGTTAAAATATATATTTAAAAAATATTTTTATTTAAAATATATTGAACAAAACTGTAATTTAAATTTCGTGAACTAGATTGCTTAATTTTTGTTATTTACAAAACATAGAAATACATTTTGCAGAAGCAGTTTTTTGTTATATAAGCAAAATATTTGGTTACTGTAAAAAAAATGTCGCAACTGTAAATAGTTTTGCTAAAAACACTAAATTTTTTTTCTAATATAGCCAAATTTTCAGGTACTTCAGTAAAACCATGTAAGAACAGATAAATATTCTGTAAAAATGAACACACAATAAATTTTTTTAAAGCATATTAAAGAACGAAAATTTGTATTCTTTAATTGCTCATCGTATCATCGTACTACGCTTGCAACAGGAGTTCCTTTGTAAAAGTAACTGACTATTGCAATCATAATTTTTTCCTCTCAAAAAGTAAATGCTGTTACAAGTTACCGATTTTGAAAAGTAATGCGTACAATTATAGTTACAATTATAGTTATTTAAAAAGTAACGAGTCATTTTTTTTCAGTTACTTTTAGTTAACTTTTTGTTTATTTTTTGCATTTTAAAACAAAAATCTTATATTCTAACATTACTAAATTATTTTTTAATTATTTATATACATTCAGTTATATATGTTATTTATAATAAAATAATTTACTTGAAATTGAAATTATATTTAATAAAAATAATAATGTTATCGGATTAATATTAAGACGTTCTAAAGGCTCCTAGTTTAAGTCTTAATATGAATATTTACAGAGTATTATGATTTTATCAGGGATAAAGATATATTTCAATTACAAGATATAATCACTGATTGTTTGCTGAATTTTATCTTGATCGAGTTATATATGTTGAGAAACAAGTTTAATATAAAATAATCGTAAGTAACTATAAAATTAGTTATAAAAAAAATATGACCAATAGCGAATTCGATTAAACTCTTCTCATTGTCAGTATGCACTGTGCATATTAAAGCCATATACAAATTGTATACAATCATATACAAATTGACGTAAAGATATATACGTTTATTATAAATATAGGAATCGATTAAACTATAAAATACTTAAAACGCTTTATTATGCTATTAAGTACAACATGTATTTTCAAACAAAATATTTGTATTTCACTTTTACACTCAGATTAAATCAACGACTTTAATATGCACTAGTGTGTAACTATAAATGTGTCCAATCAGATTCACTATAAATTAAGTATAGATAGAAAGACAAAGTCGAAGTTAAGTTATAGTTACTGAGAAAAAAATAATTCCAACCGTAACTTTGTTACAAGTTCATTACTTCTCTATCCTAGCTTAAAAGCCAGCAAAATAGCGTGAAACTCCTGCGATAATGCCGCGTAAGAATGATAATGATTAAATAATGATCTTCTCACGCATACAGGGCGGTCTAGTGGTAGTATAATGGATCATGATGTACACTGCTAACGACAATGATGATCGGCCAGAAAACACGACGTGATTACATAACCTGCTTACTCACGGCTCTGTAAATATATACCTCACCGGTTTCTTCGCAGTCGTTTTCTCGCGCTTCTCTCCATAAAAACTTCTCGCGGCGCAAAATAATCAATATATGCCCTACATCTGTGTCGATACGATACACCGGTGTCGAAACTGATGTGACGATCTTCATTTATATAAAAGAGAACGCGCATAAACGCACGTGAACGCAGGCAGATTTATGCCCAAGGCGCATGATCGGGTATTCAGAATTCAGACATTTGCAATTAATCCGTAATTAGACTTCACTGAGACTAAAATTTTATGTTATTATTATTTTCATAAAATATGTAGAACATTTAATTAACTCTTCCATAAGGCGAAAATATACAGCGTAATTGGCACGAATTTATATTACATTACCCGGACGTATGAAATAAATTTTTTTCAAAAAGAAATCTGCAGCTTTCATTACATTTTTTTTCCCGAGAAATAGAATATTACCGCTGTCCATTTAACTAATAAGCTGCCATTGTATGTGTTTCAAAATAGTCCGGGTATAAAATGATATATATTATAGCGGCGTGTAAAAATGGAGCCGAAGGTAAATATACTGTAAAATATGAGCTTCGTAAAATATATATATTTTAAGCGCACATGTTCATGTTATGTTCTTACTTTGCTCAAAATAATTTTAAGAAACATAAAAATAGCGAGATGTACATTCGTATTAGATCAAATGATGGGGACACAAGCATTATACGAATAGTATCTCACAATACGATCGAATGCATTAGAGTTATTGAATTCACATCGGCGATCACCAGATATTTTGATACACCTCGGTGATTGTAAAGGGGAGGAAAGGGAAAGGAAGAGAATTATCGATATACCGACAGGATAATCGAATTACAAGAAAATCCCGTGTAATTTCTTATTAAGTCATCTTTGTCTACGCGTCATCCTTGTGCGACGCAATCCCTGATGTACCCCCGGAAGGCTTGTTCCCGTACCTTCGTTTTTAAGCTTATAATTATAATTATAATTTATGCACGCGCTTCCCCGCGGAACATTTTCCGAGCGTGTTCTCATTTTCATACTTTGCTACCATTTATCGCGGTATCTTGGACCAAAATCGAATTTACACACAAAGTGTATCGCGTTACACGGATTGTTAATCATTGAGAAGGCGCGAGTTTTAGTATACACTAGTTCCCAACGAAGTTTTCATCATGGTTGTATTTTCAGAGTGGATGCAATATCAACCGGACTGAGAGACACGCTGTTGCGACGCAAAAGAGATGTTTTACTTAATAGAGTTAGTCGCCAAGCTTTCCCCGAAGAGACACCTCTTTGCCCGGCTGGGAATTATGCGCTGCTGTTAAAAGTGTGGCCCAAACAGTATCATTAATTAAAAATACAGAGGTTCCGAATATAGTTTCACATATCTCTGCGTGATAAAATACGCAACTTTCTTAAAATTAACGCAAATGTGTATTTTATTCTGATGTTGATAATATCCCTCCTCCATCATGTACGTAAATAAACTAGATTTTGTTAGCTGATTTAATGGAAAGAGAGCGCTAAAAAATTGAAGGAGGAGAAAAATAAGAGAGGATTCAGACATAAGATAAGTATGAAAAATAAATTATTAGGAAAGATACAGAAAGACATGAGATATCCTCTCAGAAAGGATTTCTAATAACAAGATAAAAATATTCTTGACATACTTAATCTTATGGCAACCCTATGCAATATAAAAATAAAATAATATTAAGATTAGATCAAAGTTCTTATTCTTCTATCACGAATTAAGAGAGTAAGATTGACTTATTGTCTTAAGATAAGAGTAATACGTATAAATTTAAAGTTATATATATGCTTATGTTTAGAATCTTTACTCAATGTTGTAACACATGATATTGACGTCATAATATTTGGCACGAAATCGATGCTAAGATCATTTCATCTTAGATTTAAGAATTTTTTATTTAAGAATAAAATTTCCACTGTTAACAATAAATATATAATTGTCCTTATGTCAGTTCTGTTTTATGATAGATCGAACAATAACGCATGAATTCAGAAATTTTTTCTATGCGTGTAAGGAAAAATGCTGGTTTTGTATGAAGAATTGTAATAACTGGATAAAGTGATATTAATGTATATTAATGTAATATTAGGTCGAACAAAAATTCGTAGTTATAACATTTATATCATGTCTACGATTTAAAAAAAATTTTGCAATTACATCGAAATATGAATAATGTAAGGTTAATTATTAAAAATATGAATAGATGTATGAAATTAAGAGAAGAAGTTGTAAACTAAGTTTCTTCTTGGCAGACAAACTGAAGCAGTAAACATTCTAGTAAGCGATTTAATAAAATTAGAACGGAAAAGATAACAATCGATTTCACGGTTGAGGAACTCCGTACTGGCTATCGCGAGGGACTTCGACGCCTGGAAAATTCTTCGTGCGATTTTATATGAGATCAAGAACATGGAGAATTACAGTTGCGTATCAAAAGTGGCCAAGCATCCACGTCTCCGGTTTATGTCACATAAAGGCATTTCATAAACCATCTCTAATCTATATCGTGTGTACATATGACGACGCGTTAGGTAGATCGAATGAGTGCAATCATAACGATAGCAGTAAATAAAATAAGGATTCCGTTCAAGTAAACATCAGTATGACAAAATTACGACAAAATAACTCTCACAAAATCTACTTCTAATATCACCTAAGTTTATCGTCGCCCTCAAACGGACCGCATTTTAAAACAATGCGAATGTCACGTAGTATCTAGTAATTTTAAGAGAGAAAACAATATATATTGTACAATATATATTGTACAGCACAGCAATCAGTGTTAACTAGATTTTAGGCTACTTTTACACTACGCTGCATTGGCTACACCTGTATCACTAATGTAGCGACAAAATAATCCAAAGTAGCCCAAAACTATTTACATTAGGCTATATTATTGTATATTAGTCTGTTACGCCGGTTACGTGAAATTTAAATATTGCAAACTTATAATTAAAGTTATCATTAGCTAAAATTTATCCGTCAATATTGCACCTGAAATCGCTTAAAAGGTGACATGTCGCCGAATTTGGCAAAATCCTAGCGTAATTGGTACTCGAATAAAATAATAATCAATTAATAGAAATAAACATATAAATCATTTAATCTTTAAGTGGATAAGATTGTCACAATACCAGGTATAATTCTTTTTTAAATAAATCTTGTTCTGAAGAAGAAAGATAAAAAGTATTGCCTAGAAGTTTTAAAGTTCATTATATTCTTATATTCTTTTATATTATAAAAATAATATTAACGTAAATTTAACTATAATATAATATTAGGTGTGGGAAAAAGACGTTTTTCCCGTTAGATGGCATTAAAAAAACGCCACGAACTTTTTCCCACCTAATATAAAAAGTAAAAAGTACAATTATAAAATTAAAACTTTTTCAGGATGCTCTGAGCATTTCTCATTTATCAACTTGCGTATCATTAAATCATCTATCTATTTAAAGATTAATAATAGAATGTTTTTTTTTTGAAGTCATCCTCAGTTTACAATTGATATTTAAAATTAAGATATTGTTAACATCCCGTCAACATGAACGCAGAGAATAAAGATCCTTGTTAAAGGAATGTCATCATTGAAACATCAATTTGTAATTAAGAATGATTCCAAGAGGAATAGAACATATTATATTACTATTAAATACTTTATATTTGTACTTCCAATTAATTAATCATGTTTTATTCACAAAAAATACATTCCTGTTACAATTCATTTAAATTCTTGTTAAAATTTTATGTTAAAAAATTTTTAATATATCCGAATGTTATTTGAACACATAACTTAATTGAGTTATTCGAATATTTTATGTTAAATTGATATTCAACATTTGTTGGTTAAAATAACAATTTATAAGTAAATATAAACAAATAAACAAAAGTATAAACAAAATTATAAACAAATATTATAAATAAATAATATAAAAGTAATATTTTTTAAAACAAATTCTAAGATAAATGAGTGAAATGTGTTAGTTTAATATTTTGTAAATGTTACTTTTAATGAAAAAATATGATTGTATACAAATTTTGTCAGGGTTACGTTAGTTAATTTTTTACATAATATTGTATTTGTATTATTTCCTAAATAAACACACTCATCTTTTCTATTAAATTAATACAAAAATTTGAGAATTGTTTGGGACATGTGAAATGTGTTAAATTTAACACAAATTTTCCAATTGTGCTTTATTCGCACATCAATTATCGCACAATACTCATATTTGCTCCCTTAATGTTTAATATCATGAGTATTAATTTATTAGTAATTAATCTTTTAAACTATGCAGACCTCCGATCGCGAATTCGTGTTCGGTCATAAATCGCGATGCGTCTCCCGCGGCACGGCAAACGACCTATCGGGAACTATCTGTACATCGGTAAACCCTATCACAATTGACTCCGCAGACGGTATTTAGCGCCGGTGTTCCCGGTCGCCGGTCGTATCTGCACCGCGTCTCCGCCTATTTGTCTCGTCGCACGACAACGAACTCGACCGGAATTTCCCGTCTGCCCGAGAACGTAACATCGCACGATAAAGGCACTCGGGGTATGGCACCCTCGCAAAAGTCGTAGACTCGCCCCCGGGGGACAATGCTCGGACCGGCTGCCTTTTCCGCTTCAACGCCTAGCACGCACGCGTGTGCACACGTGCGTGTGTGTCGGTCCCTGGTGTCGCCGAAATGTGTCGCGAAATGTGGAATTTCTACGAAGGAACTTTGTCTTCTCTGTGAAGTGATGCGGTAGTCCGAATAACATCGCCGACATACATATATGACATACTGTTAGATATCAAAGGAACAATGGTAACACAATCTCTTAAGTTAAATAACACTTTTTTATTTTTAACTTCTGCGTAAATGTAAATAAATTAATTTCTGTAGTTAGTTTCGAAGTATAAATAATGTCCATTATACATATTAACGCTTAGTAAATAAAAAAAATTAAACTTAAATTAAATGTAATACATTTTCTTCAAGTTAAACTACTTGATTCTATTATTTAATTGGTTAAATTAATATCACATTAATTAGGAGCAGTGGCGATTTATAAAAATAGTTAATACAATAAAAAAAGAATTTGATAATAGTTAATTACCAAATGTTTAGCGAAATATTGCTAATTATATGTTTGATTAATCCATTCAGATCTGAATTTTATTGGAACGATGTTAAAAAAAAACTTTTTAATTCATTCTATTTCAAGATTCTTATTTTTTAATTTAATTCAGAAGGGCACTTTAATAAGTAACTCATACTAACCAATTTATTTTTTTCAAAATTTTGATTATTTTTCCAACATATACATTATATTATTATACATATACATCTAATTTCAATTGTCAATAGAATTAAATAAAATTTCAACGGATAATGTCTTTAAATTTGGTGCAGATTATAATATCTGACAAAGTTTGAAGGATTTAATATAACAAAAGTAATTTTATTTTCCTAAATATTTTATTTATATTAACCAAAAACATATTTTATTAGTTAATATATTTGACTAAATTTGAATTTAACAGTGTATAGAAGTTGACACCTCTAAAAGACACGTGAAAGTAATATCACATGCAAATATATCGTACTGAAATCATTGACGCCAATATGATTTAGTTATGGGATGTCACATTGGAAGATTTTATTAGACCCCGGATTTTATTCGAATCCACTGTGTGAGTATAACAGAAATTCCATATTCGCACATTCCTTTTCACGATTTGATACCTGTTCTCATGCGTTCGCAAGCATAGTATTCGTTTATTTGTGAGGAATTTAGTGAATAAAGATTTTGTAAAGCATCGGCGCGACGTATAAAGAAAAGCAAAGTATAGAAACGTTATATATTTCCTGAAAAACAAATGTTTCTTAAAATTGGAAAATATATCTCTCTCTTTTTATTTTAAAATAGAGTCAATAAAGAGGGAAAATAACAAGTGAAAAATGAAAAAGAAATATGAAATATTTAAAATAAATACAATAAATGAAAAACAATGAAAGATAAAATATGTTTTATTTTCTCGTTATATCTAATTTTTGTATCTAGCTTTGATTATTATATATAGTTCTTTCTCTTCTCCGTATTTTTATATTTTTCCAGTAAAATGTAATCAACGTGCAAATATAAAATTTTTACTATTTACCGCGAATATGAGTTTTAGCTATTTTTAAAAATGATGTAAATCTTAAAATATGGAAAAACTCGGGTTCTCTAATTCATCTTATTATTGAATTATATAGATGCACATGCAGCTTTGATACATGGAAAGAACAGTTTAATGGAGTATCTAAAAAAGAATAATTAAAGTTGGACTCTTGAGATAAAAATTATATATATATATATAAATTATATATATAAATAAATGAAAACACGGACAGAGCCTAAATTAGTAGTAATTGGAGCAATTATATCAACATATATTTCTCAGTACTACATATATATATATATATATACACATATATCAAATACAGTATTTGTTATATACATATATATGTAGTATTGAGAAATATATGTTAATATAATCGCTCCGATTACTGTAAATTTAGGCTAATTGTCTGTGTTTTCATTTATTGAAGTATCTAAAAATTTAGCTGAATACAGATCTGAAAATAATTTTATTAGACCATCAAAATAATTATGTTGAATGCTTAAGCATGATGAACAATGTTGCAAACACTTTTGACACCTAGCAATCATTTTAAGCTTCCTATATAATTATTTTGATGGTCCAACAAAATTATTTTTAGATCTATTTCTAAAATTAAATTTTTAGATCCTTTCAAAACTTTCTTTTGTATATATATGCCATTTCTAGCTAAATACATATAATAAAATTAACTTTCTATAAATCTCAATATTGAAATAAAAAGCCAGGAGTGATTCTGCATGCGTGAGAATTTTTCTAATTTTGCCAGAAATCTTCACAGAAGAAACAATTTCACTGAAGTACTAAAAATTGCACTAGATACAGATCTGAAAATAATTTTGTTGAATCATCAAAATTATTACATAAGAATCTCAAGCATGATGAGCAATGCTGTAAAAAGTTTTGACATTCTAGCAACTAGCTTGAGCGTGTTACATAATTATTTTGGTGTTGCAACACAATTATTTTGAGATCTGTATCTAGTTAAATTTTTATATATTTCAACAAAATCATCCTTTCTGTGTTGAGATGTAACGAACACGAGTTTCGCTTTGACGTCTCTTAGATGTAACTCACGAAGAAAATAATTAGAGAAAATAATTAGAGAAGAAAATTTCTCGATGATAAATCGTCGTATAAAAGTGCAGATACAATAGAAGGAATAAAAAATTTATTTTCTTTAGAATAACGATTTCAACCTGTCAGAAATTGGATACACTGGAATATACAGTTTCTGATAGGTTGAAATCGTTATTCCTTATTTCAAGAATTATTTGCTAACTATATAAGTTAACTTATGTTGTAAGTTCAATATAATGATTTACGCAGATTTATAAGTTGCCACTTACCATAAAGGTTAAATTTGAGTTAATTTTAATAACACATAAGTTATATGCATCCGGTAAATCATTAAAAACAAACATTGTAATTATTGTATTGAACTTTACAGGTTACGGTAATAAGTTAACAATTTACGGTCAGCATAAATGATCCTTTATTCATTCTTTTATATCTGTACTCTTACACAACGATTTATTAACGAAAAGTAAATCCTTAATTTGTACGGGAATACAGATGACGCATTTCAGTGAGTGATGCCGAACAATAGCAGGCGAACGCGTCTGTATGTATATCAAAAACTACATGCACGCGTTAATTCACTTCGCTATTTTAATTAAGGTTAATTAAATATTTCTAGGGGAGGATGCGAAAGAGCATTCCGTTACATCGAGTGGCGAATATCGAGGCTCCATCACCACAGGCAGTATCGGCCGAGCCACTCTCACTTTGAACTCTCTAATCGACGCGTTCGCAGTAATGATTTCGCGGTTAATGCTAATGCGCGGCAAACGGCGATCTTATTTCGGCGTGTGTCTGAAACATTCGGAATATCTCTCTCATGCTCGTACGCAAAAACCTGAATGATGCTCGCGTGAAGAGCACTCCCGAGACTCGATTCTAATGCAGTGGTCACGCGATCATTCTCAGGAGATATGCTCGTTCGTCTGACATAATACTGACAGCTACCACTTCACCGGCAACCAACGGAAATGCACATCTTTCTGACAGAAAGACTATCAAGTTTCCGTTATATATTTGGACATGGTGTTGGTTTGCTATTAGATTTGTGAACCTTGAAGTACATGATTACATGAAAAGAACGATTTTAATAAAATATCTAAAAATTTAGATATTTACACAGAGAATAAGATTATAAGTTTAAATGTAGTCATTGAAATACTCATAGAATAAATCGATTCTTTAAATTAAGAAATGTAACTGATTGCATTCAAACTAAATTTTTGAGATTAAACAAAATTTTGATTCAAAAAATCAAAATAAAATTATTATTTTAATAAAATAAACATAAATATTTTCGAATCCAAGTACATTATTTTCTCTGTGTAGATAGAAATAGATCTGAAGATAATTTTGGATCACACGGATGTAGGATTTGAGAATGGGTGTTAATTCAATTCTATTATTACAAAACAGCGATTTATTACATTAATGAATTCTTTTTTTTATATTTTAGAATTTTTTATTTCGAATAGAAAAAATATTAAATTTAAAAAATATTAAATCATACATAATTTTTTTTTTTCTAAAAAAAGTATAGTCACATACAGTTATTAAAAACGAAATATGTAGTTCTTTAATATTGCTATTGTTATTATTATTATATGTATACAAAATATTCATTATCATTTTTTTAAGAAAAAAAATTTAAAAAAAAGTTCAGAAAAAAGAACATAAAAAGAGATCTCATATCTCTCATATCTCAGATCTCTTCTGTATAAGAGAAACATTGCTAGATATTATTAAAAATGTAATATTAAGCTAAAGTTAAATAAAAAAAAAAGAATAATGAATAAAGCAAAGATTATTCAATAAAATTTACAAAATTAAATTATGTGACGATCTTTTTTCCAAAGCGAATTAATACGTCTTCAGGATTCACAATAATATCGCTGTGAATTAATATAAAAGCTATGCTATTCGGATAATCTACCATTGTGTTACTAAATTTTCAGGGGGAGAGGATTGATTGATTCTAAATCTTTCTCTGGATACACTCATGGACCATCAAAACAATTATATAGAAGACTCAAACATAATGAGCAATAATTGTAAAAAGTTTTTAGTAAACATTTAAGCAATCTACAAATTGAATGTCTCATATAATTATTTATAATCTAACAAAATTTTTAGATCTAATTACAAATTTTTAGATACTTTGCCAAACCATTCTTCTCATGTATTTTTTCATTTTGCGATTTCATGAATACACCTTAATATTTTAATTGTATTAATAACGAGAGTAAAAAATGTGTTTTGCCATTATGTTGCAATATTTAGGTGATTGAATATTCCAAATCCTTAATTCCCTGGATACGCTCAGGGAATCATAAAAATAATTATGTAGAAAATTCAAGCATGATGAGCTATGCTATAAAACGAGCTAATGCTATAAAAAATATTTAATTAACATTCAAATAACCAGACGGAACGTCTTATATAATTATTTTGACAAGCCAACAAAATTATTTCCAAATCTGTTATCCAGTTAAATTTTTAGATACTTCAGCAAAACTATTTTTTTCCCTCTTCTTTTGCGATTCCATGAATACACCATAATATTTGTTGTATATCAATAATGAGGGAGAGAAACGAGCGTGTTTCAAGTGCTATTGTGTTACCAAAATTTAGGGAGAGAGGATTGAACATCCAAAAATGCTCTTCTGAATTCGTTCATGAACCATCAAAATAATTAATTATGTAAAAACTCAAGCATGATGAGCAATGCTGAAAGTTTTGACATTCAACCATATTAAGCGTACATTACATTACAATTATTTTACATAATTATAAATTTGATAATCCAACAAATTATTTTTAAATCTGTATAGTTATAATTTTTTAGGTACTTTCAGTAAAACCATTCTTTACGTATTCATATTCGCATTTTGCGATTCCATGGATACATCCCAATGTTTTGATTGTATATCAAACAATGAGAGTGAGAAATGAGCGTGTTTTGTATGACACAAAGATTTTCTTTTTACCTTTATACATGGCATCGCAATCTGTACCACCAATTTTATCCTCTTTTCCATCCACATTCATTACTTAGTTATATCTGGCTCAATCAATAGGCTATTATGAATGGATAATTGATTTATCGAAAAAAAAAATGGGTGTATCTAGCTCATGCAACCGGGCTTTCATTTCGGATTACAATGGCATGGTGGGAGACACACGCGTATCACGCATCACTGATCGGCGGCATAATTGCGTGTAAAACGAATACGCAGGAACGTAGTTAATTGCACATTATTTTAGCGTGACGTGCGCACACATCGTAAATAAAAAATGGAATGGAAATCTCATTCGTAACATTCGCGCAACATTAATTTTAATTATGACTTTCAGCGTAGAATCAAACTTCTATTTAAAACTATATATTTAAAATCGAGAAAAACGAATAATATTCTGACGTTTTATATGTACATAGCTAAGTAAATATTTTGTCTTCCATTGTACAAAGGACAATTCTGCCAATTAAGACATTTTTACGGATCGCTTCGTTCATGGCAGGAAACAATTTTATCCTTTGAAAGCGTCTAACGAAGTATGAGCGCAGGTGTGCATCCAAAGTTCCTCGAAATTCGGTAAGTAAATTATTAACGAAAAGTGGAATGGTACATATTAACATAAACGTTAAAAGTTAAGTGTCTTTCTTAATGCTAAGTAGTTCGATGGTTGATGCTAAATTAAACTAGGAAATTTCTTCGAATTTATGTAAAACGCTTTCAAAGTACTGCATAAGAAACGTAGAAAATTTGGAAAGAAAATCTCTCGCGAACAGAAAGTATAACACAATAGCGAAGGATACAATCGTAATGTACAGAGGCGTAATTTCCGAGACATCCCATAGTCGTTCGGGACCATAATCCTTTTCTTCCAGGAGTTATCCTAGCAATTATTGTTTGCTCGCGAGCATACCGTTGCAAATAATAATGTCAAAATGCAAGTTAAGTCACAAAAGTTGGTCAAAGTTGAAAAGTTTTACGCATAATTGATACAATTATTTCATAAGTTATCCCCGCTGCGCCAACTGTGATATATTAGTTTTTGCAATAATGTGAATCCAGATGAATGCTAGTCACATTAGTCTTTTCTTAATTAGTTGTTAAGAAGAAGATAATCTGACATTAACCATATCTGGATAAATGGTATTGCAAAAATTCCCTATGTCATTTCTTAATTATCGCAATCATTCACGGAGAAAAATATTTGGATGAATTCATTGGAATTCTGATGAAAAATAAATGATCCAGAATTCTGATTGAATCTATCAGATTTCTGGTTAAATCTATTAGAATTCTAATTGAGATAATTAACATTCAGAAATTAATAAAACGCGGAAGCACATTAAGTAATTTCTAAATAATTATTTCGTTCACAAATTTTATCGAATTTATCACGATAAATTACAATACTTATGGCACTTCTGTCTGGATTCAAAGAGTTTTCATTTTCGCGGCAAGAGTTTCTAAAATTAAATCATCGTTATAAAATAAATAGGTATTGGGTGACAAACATTCGAGTGACAATACCATGCCGATACGATCAGTGGTGTAAAGTGGATCGACAATTATGCTTCATGACCTGTCAAGCACTCCACGACGATGAGAAGCAGGGATAGTTAAGCTTCCGAAGCAACATGTCGATGAATAAACGTATAATATATATATGTATATGTATTATATATATATATATATATATATATATATATGATATTTATGTATATAATAATATAATTTTAACAAAATGCATAATTTTAACAAAATTATATAATTTATTATATTATACATAAACAAAGTAATCGGTTTTCCATACAAACTCTGATAGTATGTTCTACAAAAAAAAGATAAAAAAATATATATATAAACATAGATCTTTAAATGCTTTCACCGTATAAAAAGTGCAGTGTTTAAAATGTTTATATTTAAAACATTTTTGCAAAAAATATTAATAGTAAAAGATATTTCCATTTTAAACGTTTTAGTTTAGTGTTTTAAATCCAAATACATAGTGTTTTAATTATTGAAAAAAATTTAAAATTAAAACGTCTTTAAATTTAAAAAAAAAGAGATAAGTATAAAACATTTTAATATCTTAAAATTAAACATTTCTTTTTTTGGTGTTATTAAAAAGTTTTAAAAAGTTTTAAAAAGTTACAACAAAAATATAAAATATGTAAAAAACATTTTTATGTAAGTTTGCATTTCAAATTGCCGTCTCTCATGTCAGTACAAGCTTGGCATCGATGTAATTTTGAATTTGTCATCTTTTTTGCGAGGATAGAGGAAATCTTCATAGAAAGGTTATTTCTTCTACTCTAACAAAAAAAAATAAATAAATTCAAAATTACATCCAATCAAATTTGTATTAAAGAATGGAATTTAAATGCAAACTTAAAACGTAAAATTTTATTTTTTACACGTTTTATATTTATTTTTCTTATAACTTTTTAATAAAGTGTTTATAAAGATCTATGTTTATGATATTTTTTTATTTCAGCTCACAGAACATACTGCCAAAACGTATAGAAAATTGAGGGAGGGGGGGGGGAGCATCCTGTACACTATGAGTTGTATATATACTGCAAGTCACAACTTCGATTTTTATGAACACATCCGAGAGACAAAACTCGCGAAGGGTAATCCAAGCGTCGTCCAAGCGCGATGAAAGATTCAGGGTATTCTATTTCTTAATTATATTAGAAATTTAGCTCACGTTCTCTCGCGCGGGGAGGAAACTGACGCGGATGAAACTAAACTTCAAAAACCAATTTTCCCCGTCAATTAGAAATCGGAATCATGTCGATATCTTGTACCTTCCTCGCAGTAACGGCGAACATCGTTACCCTGAAACTTCCCGGAGGCGGAAAGGTACAATCGCGACGAGTGCCGTGCGACAACTGCGAACTAACTGCATTCAAAGCAAAGTCGAAGCATATATGTCCTCCTACGTTGAGAAAGCGGGAAACTAGACGGGGGCCGAGTCAGTGGCCGCGCAGACATTCTCGGTATGTGTCTACGAGAGAAAGAGGGAGAGAGAGAGAGAGAAAGAGAAGGAGATAGAGAGAAAGAGAAAGAGAAAGGCATAAAGAGGGAGAGAAATAAGGAACAAGAAAGTAAGACTCACCATCAGCAACTTGACCTTGTTAACCAAAGGGGACGTTGTAAGGAACTTGTTGACGGCCGTCAATATTTTCCCTTCCAACGTGGCAGCGCTTCCGGCGTCTTGTCTTCGCGAGCATCCGGGCCCGATGTCCGCCCCCTCGCCGGGACTGGGCAACAACTCCCGGCAGTCGCCCGACCCGAGATCTCTCTTCTTCAGCTCTTCCGGCGGGCCCTCGTGGCTCTGCTCTTCCGCTGCGCACCGTCGCACCCTCAACGATCGCGCTTAGCACGTGTCGGCATCAGAACTGGTGACCGGCTGGCCCGGGGACGATTTCCCGAGCCCTTAGGGCATCCAGTGGGATTCGTCACGTCTCGTTATCGAATGGAGAATTTCGTACAGAAACACCGCTGATGAACTTTAAGCCGATTAACCCCGTGCACCAACCTCTGTATCTTGCGGGAACTTCACGACTTCTCTGGATTCAACCACACTTCGCGCGGTACCAAACGAAACAAGACTGGTACCAGCGTTGATCAACTATTTGTATTAATGGTAGATTAACCGGCACGCCGAAGAATTTGTGCTCGCGCGTCGCTCTTGGATAATTGTTATCCGTAAGTTTAGTATGCTACACGTGATGCGCAATGATGAGGCTTTTGTGAACGACTCTCGCTTTTTTCTCTTTATCTTCGGATATCCCTTGTCCGAGAGATCACGATGTCATAGTTTTGAACGATGAATTGCCGATGGATACAGAGTGATGATAATGTCGTGCACGCGACGTCGGCCGCGAGCTTCCGGGTAACTCTCACTCCTAGAGGTCCCGACAGTGGCGCGTTCTCGACGTGGACTGAAGTCCGGAACGGTCCAACGGATGCTGCGACTCGCTCCAGAGGCCGAAGAACGCGCGAGCGCGCGAGAGGAACGCGGCGTGCGAGATATGGAAGGGGGGAGAAAGAGGGAGCGATGGGGAAAGAGAGAGAGAGAGCGAGAGAGAGAAAGAGAGGGTGGGTACGAGATGTGAGAGGGAGGATTCTCTCGTGGAAAATGGGGAAACGAGATCTTCTATCTCTCTCCCCCTTTCTCTCTTTCTCTCTTTTTCTGTTTTTCTATATCTTTATCTCCGTCTCTGTTCCACGAAGAAGGGGTGCAAGAGTGAGTTAGAAGAGGGTTGTAGAGTCCTCTCAGGAGCTTGGAAATTCGGAATTTCGACGCCACTAGTTGCTGGTAAACCTCGTAGATTTTCGCGCCCAATGCGACTCCGGTTATTCCGTTCCGCATTTTCGCATCCTCTCCTTCTCCCACTTTATTTTTTTTTCTCTCCGTCTCTCTTCGTCTTCCCCAATAGGTTTACACGTATTACAGATTGGTTAGGTCGATGGATGTTTTTGTAGATATTATCGGAGAAATTGGTACCGTCATGAATTTGACATGATTCAAAAAATCGTTCAGGTAGATACCGTCGATGTCATTCCCGCGGGAAAAAGAAAAACGTTAGAATGAATTTGATTTATCTAGATTGCCACATGATATCGTGTTTGATTTTCAAATTGATAAATCGCTATGAGCTTCGGGCAGTGGTACGTGAAATTATTGATTAAATTCGACTGAATGGAATTCATGGTTTTTCGTTTCGCGAAGAGAAGTGAAGCACGAGAAATCGCCGTGAAATCGAAAGATTGAAAGATTTTGCGGAACTGTTACACGAGCAATGTACTTTGTGCATATATAGAAAATAATCCATCGAGTTTTTATTCACGAGAATGCATCAATTTGCCAAACATATTTAAAATTGGCATTTCCGATATGTCGCCAATCAATCGTTAATTCCGCTGTATGTGTTCTAAGAAAAAGAAATATAGCCAAATATATATTCTTTTTCTTCAAATTAATCCGTGCTATAGGCTTTCCCTGTTCAGTCCTTTATCCTATCAATCTAAAATAATCCTTATTTGTAAATTTACTTAAGGGTGATATCCCTGTTAAGTAGGCCGAATCGTGAATTTAGAGGCTAAAGGATTTCAAACGATTAATGACGACCGGCCGAAATCGAGCGTTATCGAATTGTCAGTTAAAACTGGCAATTAACACACTTCTACAGAAATCAACTTCCTTAGACAACTTCGAGGATATTACCTACGTTAGCGACTGGCTATATTAAGTGTACTGAAAATTAATCTACTAAGATCGATCGCAAAAAAACGTTAACTCTAGAACGCTATCGTACATTTGACATGCAAATGGTTTAAGACATAGTCTATCTTCAGCAAGAAGCTATACTGTAACTATAAAAAGAGCAGAATGACCATCGCATACTGCACGTGTAAAAAAAACCGATATGTGAATATGAGAAAAAACTCTGTACTCTGACTGATGTGATGATGCATAGAAAAGAATAAAATATGCAATTGTATTACTACAGTATTTAAAAGACTTTGGACTATACACATTAATTATTTCAAGATTGACAGTCTATTTATTCTTTCTTTCTTTTTTAATTAATAATTAAATTATTTATGTTTATAAAAGTCTAAATTATAAATATTTTGTCTATATTATTATTGATATTTACATTGATATACGTGATTTTTCATAAACACTTCTTGATCTATTTTACTTAATATTGTTTTTAATGTAATTATTCTTATGGGATTTCTAACGCTAACATTATATCTCAATTTTTATTGTTTTCTTTGATGATTTACGTTTAATAAAAATTGATAATATTCTACCTTTAGATAAAAATAAATAAAAAAAAATAATTTTAAATTGAAATAATTTACACTAAATATGTATAATAATAATGCGTTTAAATAGCATTCATACATTTAGCAAATTTATAAAATGGGGAGTATTTTGGATGCCCCACGAGATAATAAAGGGTTAAGAATGTGAAATGTATAAAAATATTGTGTTATATTAATTAGGAGCGACTTTTTCGATATATATAAAATTTATGTATCAAGCAACATTGCATCATTTAATATCATTCTAGGGTTGAATGAAATGAATTGAAAATCCAAACTAGGATATGAAGCTCGCATTCCTTGGGACATCATATAAATTATTATGAACTATTTATACGTGATTAATTATTATCATATAAATTATTATTTGCGCGATAAACGAAGATGCAGTACGATGCATATACGTTTGGGCAGAGTTCTTGTAATTTCCAAGTGTCTAAAAGCTTTTGTGGAGAATATTTCTTTGTTTCCATCATCGCGTCCTGTCCATATTTACTGCAATACTCATGTGGGCGGCCGTCATTATCCGTATTGGCATTGTTTTCTGACACGCGGGCCGCTTTTATCAACGACGTCGTGGCTATATCGGCACGATGCGCACGTCCCGTTTCTTTCGTTTCGAAAAACCCCGCGCCCGCGTCAAATCACGTTTAATGTCAAGAATGGCTCAGCTCTCGACCGTTCTTCAACAATAGCCGGTCGACCTTCCTCGCCGTCCTTGCACAACTTCCTTTGCGAATTCATCGCGGAAAAATCGCGGCGCGTTAACGATCAGCTAATTCGCGCAATACATGCGGTTTTTGCGAATCTCTTGTGACACTTTGCTGCTTAGCCTTATCCAAATAATTCTCTCTACGAAAAGCATAATTCAAGTCGCAATATAAGAAACGCGATAGAATCTTCTGCGACAGAAAGAAAGAATGAATTTTTTTTTAATTAATTGGGCAAACAAAATTTGTTTTAAATTATTATTGTTCAATAGAATAGTTTTAAAGATTCAAATTTAAAGTTACAATATCGTTACGTTAATAGAAAAATGATCCAAGTATAAAAATTAGGAATTTTTTATATAATGAAAAGAAATAATAATGAAAGAAAATAATGAAAAAAAAATGTATTTTTGTAAAAAAAATTTTGCAGCTAATTTGCTTATATAGAAAATTATTAATTATAATTGTAATAAAACATACAATTTACACTATACTCGAATTGTAATGTTTGAATTTTGAAAACTTATGACATAGTTTTAAATAATATATTAAAAGAGTATATTTGGTTGGAATAAACGTTCATAACGTTATGAATTTCGAAATTTAAGCAGCTATAATTCCGTTAAAATGAAATTTATATTTAAGAAAAAGTTTTAAAGTTTAATGTATTACAGTATAACGGACCATCTTCCGATAATCTTAATCTTAACATGTGTTATCAAGGTCATGACCCCGAGTGACCTTCAGAAGATTTTAGCCCGCGGTCGTCCTTTGTTAAAAAATTATTAACAAAAAGTTTGAAAAATAACGCATTGTTTCTGCTATACATGCAATATTAAATATCATTCTACATAGCTTTCAACACGAAGCGTTGACTCTCAACCCCTGCTTTAGGGGCGCACGGCTCTCAAAGAAAGTTTTGCTATATAACACAAAAATTCTGTACTTTAATTACTTAAATACTTAAAATGTATACTAAATTAAAAGAGCGCAGATAACTTTGCAGAGAGGGAAGAAATGGTGAGAGTCGAAGATGAGAATAGTGCGCCCCTTTGCAGGAGGGAGAAGGAATGAGAATCGGAGGTGAGAAGTGCGTCCCTAAAGCAGGGGGGAGGGGAGGAGTGAAAATCGCTTCGTGTTGACAGTCAAAACTTATGTAAAATGATATTTAAAATAGTATTTATATAATATGCATTTATATAATATGCATGTATAACAGAAATAATACATTATTTTTCAAACTTTTTTTGTTAATAACTTTTTAATGAAGGACGACCGTGGGCTAAAATCTTCCGAAGGTCACTCGGGATCATGATCTTGACAACACAGTTAAGGTCAAGATCATCGGAAGGTGGTCCGTTATATTGTAATATATTAAACTTTAAAACTTTTTCTTAAATGTAAATTTCGTTCATTTTAACGAAATTACAACTGCTTAAATTTCGAAGTTCATAACGCTATGATTGTTCCAACCAAATACTCTTTTAATTATAATATATTATTTAAAACTATGTCATGAGTTTTCAAAATTCAAACATTACAACTCAAGTATAGTGTAAATTGTATCCTTTATTACAGTTGTAACCAATACTTTTCCATATAAGCAAATTAGCTGCAAAATTTTTTTTACAAAATACATTATTTCTTTTCATTAAAAAATTCCTAATTTTTATACTTGAATCATTTTTCTATTAACATAGCGATATTGTAACTTTAAATTTGAATTTTTAAAAACTATTTTATTGAACAATAATAATTTAAAACAAATTTTGTTTGCGCAAGTAATTAAAAAAAATTCATTCTTTAAAAAAAATTTCTACTTTCGAAAGGTCATTATATATCTTTTGAATTTCTTTTAAGTTTGATAATTTTTATATATAAAAAATTACGAGCTGAACAAAATGGAAAATTTTTTTCTAATTCTGTGGGCCTATTTTGGTGCACAAAAAAACTTACAAAAATTTTCAACTTTCCATGACATAAAAGCTTAAATTTTTCGCTACAAAATCATTTTTTAAAAATAATCCTAAGATTTTTGTTATTGAATTATCGCAAATTAAAAAAAAGCATTTTGACTTTGAATTTTCATATCTCCGTTAAAAATCATCGTATCGTAATTAAAAAAACAAGTTTTTAAATCTGAAACTTTGCTCTATCTAATTATTGCCAAAAATTTTTCTTTTAAACACGTAGACATGATACAAATGAAATAGTGCTACGAATTTTTTAATTTAAAAAATTTTAATTCATGAAAAAAGTTTTAATTCATGAAAAGAAAGTAAGGTAGAAATTGCATATTCACTATCCTAATTAAAATATTATTTCAATTTCAAATTTTAGAAATGTCCAAAATGTCCAAATAACCGGACATATACCTATGTTGGGACACAAAATTTATTATTATTAATCTCAAATGCTTTTTTTATTACAGTATTGTAATTTAGTTGTACTTAAATATTACAATTGAAGGGATCGGCGGAATAAAGATACAATTCTACTTAGATCTTTTTTCTGGAGATTAGCTTTTTTATATAGTGATTGATCGTAATAGAGAAGTATTGTAACATGTAACTTCTTAAAGACATTCTATAAATTCATTTGATATTGTACTCATATTTGTGTACAATAAAAAAGTAACAAGTTATTTTAATTTTCATTAAAATCAATATTGTAATTAGGTCTTTATTCTATATATCCCCTTAATTAAATTATAATATTACATTTTAAAAAGTATTTGAGATTAAAAATAATCTAAATATATAAAGTTTTGTGTAAATGTTCAAATACAAATATATGTCCGGTCAGAGAAATGTTTATCATTCCCAACTCTCAGAATTGAAGAAATATTGCTGATATTTTTTGCTACTAAAAAATTGATAATTGAAAAATGACTAATTTTGAGATGTATCACTTTTTTATCAACGTAGCAATATCACCGAGCAAATCGTTGTTGAAATCGTTATTAATTTCCATTAATTTCTCGAAACGAAAGCAATTACAAGTTAT
>Ga0157364_1000396_pt1 | contig 28370 bp, 9 predicted proteins | sample AttsexASBM2_FD_111476 | JGI IMG/M metagenome (GOLD analysis project Ga0157364, IMG submission 111476) | Fungus gardens microbial communities from leaf cutter ant in Ribeirão Preto, State of São Paulo, Brazil - Atta sexdens ASBM2 | ecosystem: Host-associated > Fungi > Mycelium > Unclassified ... | reverse complement strand
TTCTAAAAATTGAGGGATTCTCTACATATCCCTCCAGAGAATCCTGTGCTCTTTACTGTCAAAGACAGTTAAAGAATCAATAGAATGCACTGGTACATAGCAAATTTATGTTTTCTTTTTCTCTTATTTCATTTTACGATTTCTATTAGTAAAATTTTAAATTATTTTTCAATTATGTTGTTAAATGCGTCAAAAAGTATAGAAATGAAAAGAATAAATTATGTAAAAATTGACTAAAAACAAAACTATTAACTTTCTAGCAAATTAATAAATTATCGTCAAGTTTGGCATCAAACTTGCTCAGAATTGGTGACAAATCCTATGTTATCTGTATCAGTTTGTAACAAGTTTGTGTTTTGATAGCAAAAATCTGTGTAAATTAGACAAGCAATTAGCGGCAAAAACTAGATTAAACATTAAGTCGGCTTTGATTTTGGTTGTTGCCATCAATTTGCTATTAAATTGTCAACAAGTTTTGCAGAACAAGAAAATAATTTGTCTGACAATCTGTTCTCATGTTATATCAGCAGATTTTGTTATATATATTTTGTTATATATTTGCTATCAATGTTGACAGTATTGAATATAACAGAATTTGCTTCAAATAGTGCTTTCTTTTGTCGACAAAATTTGTAGCAAATATTTGACAAAATTTGTTTTCGATATGGCCGATTAAGTTGTAGCTGACTCAGTAAGTCACATCGAAAATAAATTTTGCCAAATACTTGCTACAAATTAATCAAATAATTAAATAACAAGAATAATTTATTGATTCATCTTGATGAAAATAAAATAGCCTTTTAATCTTGATAAGTCTTTATTAAGTTTTAGATTAAATTCTTAATAAAGAAGTAAAAAGTTTGTTTTTTTAAGTTCGTTTAAAAATTTCCTCTTAGTTTCTTAATATAACACATAAAATTTTAAAGATAATAAAGTAGTTAAAAATTAAAGAGCACAAAGTAAACTAGAACTAATGTAAAATGTAAAGTAGGATAATGTAAGTTTACAACTAATGTGATTGGAACTTCGTAAATCCTTCTGATTGACAATGACTTCTAAGAGTAATCCTACTACTTACCCCATCCGAAAATGACGTAGCATACAATGCTAGAGTTGGCGTCAGTGAAGAGCGCCAGAAAGACCAGATTGTGCAGATATATACCCTCCATCAGGATCCAGGAGTAATTTGCTAGGATGAAGTATTGCCACAAACTGGTGAATGTCTTGCATTGCCAATTGCTTTCCTTTTCATCGAGTAGCCAGTAACCCTCAGTGACTTTGATCACGGCATCTGCCACTCCGAGGCCGGACACGAAAAGCATGTCCTTCAGTAGCGCCATGAATGCTCGCATCACGAACGAGACGAATAGGTGCATGTGCAATATATTCCGAGGACATCGTAATTTCCTACGTCCGATGGGAGACAAACTTGAACGTGGCAACGCGAATTACGTTTCAATTAGGAAGTGCAAGATTTTATGCGGCGCCATGAGACATAATCCGACTTTGAAATGAAAGTGTTTGATGAGAAAATCCCGTAAATATCAGCGTAAATAAATGTTAAAATTTATTGCTCTTTCAGGGGCAGCCCCGACGTCAAACTTTTTGCTCTACAATGCGAAGTATTGAAAATATAAGGGAAATATATGGATATAAAAGTATGTGATAAAACGCTTTGACGGCTAATAATATAAAAAATTATGTTTAAAAAAATAAAAAATGCTAAAAGCGAGGCGCCTTATTTTGCAATTATGTGTTGAAATTATATTTACATGAATATACTTACTTGATGGTGGCCAAAATGCAAAATGCAATGATGAGAGTGAACAGCGAAATAGAGTAGCCTAGTTTCGAGATGGTCTTCACGACCGGTAGGAATTTCTATAACATGCAATTACTTTCTAAATGAGAAATAATCAATTATTAATTTATTCACAAATGTAATTAATAAATTAATAAAATGATAACGCATGTATTCGTAATTGATTATAAAATTATTATTTATGGTTTAAAAATAATTTAAAATAGAGTAAATTTCTACGAAACATTGTTATTAATTAAAAATATAAATAATTTTTAAAGTTGACGTTAAATTATTAAGTATAACTTTTATTCTAATTAATTTGTTGATAACTTTAATAAAGCTTTCTAAAACAATGTCATCATATGATCTCTACGAGAAAAATAAATTAAAAATTTGAAATTGGATTTAATTTATAGCAGTCGTAAATCTTTCTTAATTCTTTACAATAAATTTCTACTGCATTCTATATAGAAATTTAATATTAATGATCAATTAATAATTTATTTTGAATATTAGAAAGATTGTTAACAATACTTTTAATACTGAAAATAAAATTAGCCAGTATTAGTATTAAATTTCTACAAGGGATGTATACATTGACGGCATTCTCGTTGTTCCCTTTCATGCTACAAACTTAAACTTTATAATCTTCAAGAAGATCATTTTCTATTATGTTATCTTGTCGTCGCTTTACGAAAGCTTCTCTATGTTCTTATATAGTCATTCTATATTCACTCATTAAGTAATAATAATGCGTTTTCATCGTGTGTGTTCACATTAAATTATGGTAAAATTTGTATTAAATTTGTATTAAAGCTGTCAATTTACTCCAAGTGAATTAATTATTGAATCCTTTGAATTACGGAGCAATTTTAGTAAACGTCTCTAAAATTTGGACTGGAAATTATTCGGACTGGAAGTTATTTTCTATTTTATTATCGTTATAAATTGAAAAGGTATTAAAAGGCAGACTATTAAAGAAACAGGATTCATTTAAATTTTTTTATAGTTGGCGTCTCACTGATAACATTACGCGGTATATGTAAATACTTGATCTCAAATATGTAAATATCACTTGATCTTAAAAATTAAGCACAAAGGTCTAGAAAGTTTTTTTCACTACTTTCTGCCCAACCTCTTCGATAACTTCGTTATGACGTAACTATTGGCTCATTTGTTCTCTCGCTCGGTCCATTATCATCCAAGACTGGAAATTAACTCCGCAGCAACGTCTCGGAGTTCTCATGAACAGTGCAAAACGTCACAATGTATCCCCTTCCCATCGGATAGAATGTCGTTTATAGCTCTCATTTCCTCGTGAGTAGAGCAACTGACGTCATGTCGCCGTGTGATTCCAATCGATCTTTTCATCTCCGCTATTTTCTGCATGGCGATGTCGCCGAAACTCGGCAGAAGGTTTTATTGTTCCAAATTTATTTGTCCTCGTCTACATTTTTATCGCGACGAATAATTTAGTGTCCTTTATTTCTTTACCTTAATAAGAGTAGCGTTGTTTGTTTCTACATTCGACATGTTCATCAAGACGGTGACTAGCGGCTCTTGATAGCACTGGCTAAAGTTGGTCCAGAAGCTGTCGGTTTTGACGTTCCAGTACCATTCGCCATTCGGCATGCATTGCTTCGAAGCGAATGCCTGAAAGAAACGTACTGCCTTTTATCTATCTTCCATCTCTCACTCTTCCATCAATTCGATGATAATTATTTTTTAAGAAAATATTCGATACTCTCGCGTGATTTTCTTAAGAAAAATAATCGAAATATATACCACTTCTTTTTTTCTTTATCTATGAGACAGTATACTGCACTCATAGGAAAAAAAAAATTTAGACGGAAAGATCGATTTTGTTGAAGTATTGAAAAATTTAACTATGCAGATATAAAAATAATTTTGTTGGACCATCAAAATAATTTTATAGAAATGTATGAGCAATGCTGCAAAATGTTTTAATAGTCTAGTAATTAATTTTAACGTCCTGCATATTTTGATATTCCAGCAAAATTGTTTTTAGATTTGTATCTAGCTAAAATTTTAGACATTTCAACATAATCGTTCTTTCAATGTGACGCCTATAAGTTGACAACTCTAAAATTTAAATATTTACAATTAATTTTATAAAGTAATAAGAACTAAAGTAGTATTATTGAGTACCATATTTTTTAATGCTATATTATATTTTTATAGTATTCAGTACTACTTTTTTAAATTCTTATTACTTTGTAAAATTAGTTGTAGTTAAATTTACTTGTCAATTATAGTTGACGTAAATTACTTTTTTTTTCTCAGTATGGGGGGAGGAGAACAGAAATTTTTAAATTACATTTCAAATCAATTTTGTTTGAAGTAGAATTTTATAATACGACTCATCCGCAAAGGTATTCAAACGTGAGCAGGAAAGTCATAAAATGAGATGATTTATCGAAATTCTGCCTGAGAAAGAATGGAGTTCGAATTCGTCGAGGAGTCGTTCGGACACATCGCTGAACAGTGTGGGAGACTTTTCAATCATTGGATTTAAAGAATAGATTTTATCTCTATTTGCGAGAATCTTACATCAAAAAGCGACGTTATTAAATCGGAAAATTAATTTAATTGAGTTTCTTGCGGATCTATGAATCTTGATATTAATTCGTTCTGATAGCGTTATTCTATTGAATAAAATTTCATTGTTCGCGCGAAGTAAGTTTTCCGGAGAATTTATATGGATCAATTCAGCTAAATTTTTAACATGATCTTGATTACATACGCGAGCGTCGAAACCCATGATGTAAGAGGCGCACTGTTGAACGGCCAGTTGCCCAGGTGCCGTCGAATTCCAACACAGTATCCCGTCCCAAATCTTAGGACACCAGCCTGAAGAGATTGCATCAAAATATTAGCATAAAAATAACGAAGCTATCTGGAGCAGAAAATTATTAGACTGAAAAAAAAATTAAATTTTAATAAATATTTGTTTGAATAATTCTAAGTAAATATTTACTAAATGTAAACATATATTTATTTGATACAATAATTATCAATTTAATTTAACTTCCATTTTTTATTGAGTAAATATTTATTCACTGTAAGTAAATGTTTATTTATAATTAACACTATTTAAAAAAATACGTTGAGATTTGGTAATTTTTCTTCAGTGCATTACATGCATGTATGTATATGATAATGCATAATTATATATATATATATGAATATGCGAGAAAAATATAGTTGAAAACGCTCTTAACGTTTTTACTTTTTTGGGACTTATACAATCCCGTTTATGACAAATTTTTAATTACAAATATCGAAAAGATATTACGTAGATGTTTTTTACAAAAATTCTTTATCTGTAGAGCGTTTATAGACCATATTCATAAACGTACATATGAATATTCATGTCAATTCGCATGAATTTCTGGTGGTATGATCCGGTATTATATAGCTATGGAATGGAAATAATAGATCTGACCCCTCAACGCACGATGAGAGTCGCAATACACAGATCCGATTATACATATATCCCGTTGCATTATTATTAAACGTGTTGAGCGTTTAGCCATTGTCATAAGCGATGACGAGAATAATACGTGAACCGCCGAGCAATCGTGCAGGACATTGTTCGCCGTTCAAAGTCAAGTGCGAAATTCGACGGCGTCCTCCGGAAAACCGGTCTTTTAGCATTGACGCAGTTTATAGGAATGGAAGTCCATTAAGTTTTGGAGATCCGCATGGAATTGTATTTAGTCGTATCTCTATACGTTAGGTATTATGCGTTCACGATTCTGTATGCGAAATGCACAAAGCAGTATAAGCTTATTTACTTGAAACAATATATTTGACATTATATCGGCATATTCATTATAAATAATATATACTGAAAATTATGCCGCCATACCCAATATATTTTCCTTGCGTGCTATATATAATAATAGCTTTGTTGAGGATGTGAGAGAAAAATATTACAATTGAACATATTAATATTAATGAAAGTAGATATACATAAATAGATTGTACATTCAAAAAGCGAAAAGGAAAGCACATAAACTCTTTTGAAAGTACTGTTTTTTGATCGGAGCCAAATATTATTCGAACTAACAAGGTTTGCACAAGCAGATTCGTCAACTTGGACATAATTTCGTAAAGGCATAAAGTAGCTTAAAACTTAATAATGATGTATTTCTTTTATGCCTTCTTTCTAGTACTTAAAAAAATGTAACGTAACATCTTTAAATGAGCATTCTTGCTTTTTCGATATTCATAATCTTGTATCTTTTTCAAATAAGCTATGTAAGTGACAAAATTATATTTTAAGCTTAATAACGTTTGGAAAAATGTATTAAAAATTTTTTATCAAATTTTTCATTATTTATGTAAAGCTGTTTAATTTGAATTCTAGGAAAATCCAACAAAATTATTTTGGAAATTTAAATATGACATTTAATAATACTTTTTCATTTTTGAAATGCTTGTTTATTAAATAAAAAAAATTTTAATTCCAAATTTAAATTCACATCCTTTCTGCATCCAAAAAATTAAAAATTTTATAGTAAGCTACAATGGATATTTTATTTATTTTAAATTATATCTTTTTTTATATTACACAATAATTATTTCTCTTTATGTTAAATAATATGAGATTACACGAAACAATTTCAAAAACACTGTAATTAAAACTCTGACTATCACAATATCTCTCCTGATTTAATCGTTGGCCATTAGAGAATTTCATTAAAAAAGCTTTTACATTCTGATGTAATATTCCATTTTCAAATATTGAACCTTGTAGTCCTAGACTCGTACCTTCTTTATACTCATTACTTATTTCTAATATATATTTTAAGTCCTCTGAGACAAATGCCCTATTTGCAATAAAAGTGTATTTACTCATTTTAAAATTAACAAGAGAAAAGTTTATTTAAAAAAAATTGAATTTGTCCTTTTTCTACATTCAACGATTTTTTTAGTTTATTGCGAATATCTCATTTTAAAATATGGACTCTCCACAAATTATGTATACAAAAATAAAACTGAAACATATTAAAAAAACCTATAGAAAAATTCACGAGACTTCATATAATTATTAAAATTAAAAAAAAAAAAACTTATGGTTCAATGTTTAAAAGTTCAGTGTTTAAAAGAACATAATGATAATTATGTAATATTAATTATGCATAAATTACGCACAATGGTAAAACCGAATTATATAAAATAATGGAATTATGAAAAATATTTCTAACTCTGTTATATAATTGTAAACTACTGTATACTTCATCGTTACTGTATACTTAAACATTAAAAGTCTTTATTTTGTCAAGCTGTGTTTAAATTTTTTGCTTCTTATAATGATTGCAAAGAATAAAATTTATCAGAGTTCTTTGCTATTATCTTCATTTTAACTTTAATTAATCCCGAGTTAAAGCATTCTTCTCCTTTGAATAGACTGTGGAATGGATGGCTTTTCTAAATGTTTAATTATATTCCATCTTAATAACTTAAAGGACTTAATACAACGATTCAAGTTTAATAAAACAGTTTAATCATCAATGGAATTTAGCGTGTTAAGCAACTTCGTTGTGTAACTTCCTTTTGTAAGGCGGGACAATAAATGAAACTCATGAAACTCTCGATTTACAATGCCGCTTGTGTAATTAATGGTGGCACGTTAGCTTTGCGTTTGATTTCAAGTTGGTGAACAGGCTAGCATCACGATGCGAGATTAATTGCGATGTTAATTGCTCCACAGACATTCTATGGCTACCGTTTACTCACGCGCGTGTGTACACGCGCAGAAACGCGAAATGTGTGCTGTGACACGTGCGAGAGCGCGCGGTTAACATTAGTCCGTGCATCGTGTGCGTTGTGTGCATCATCTTTCAATCTTCTCGTGGCGTATCATGCAAGTTTATAACCTGTTGATTTGCAATTGTTTACTGTCGCCAATACCGATTATCGGAGTCGCGCGATACTTTCAAAGAGTACCGCAAATTATTTCGCTTTCCTCTGCGCGAAATTATTTCGTGTAGAAGCAAGAAATCAAATTCTCTCTCGTTATATACGATAAAAGTAGAAAAATAAAAGATCTCCAAATTTCGGAGCCGTCATTATACGTAATAAGAGTGTTCAAATGATGTTAATATAATGCGAGTAATAATAATATTTAAACTCACAAAGTCCGTAAGAAAAAAATATATACATATTATTATTAATATGTAGCGCTTCTAAATAGTGAAGAAATTAGTGTAATTATTTACGATCCTATTACAAATTATAATTATTCATAGTTTGTGATTGTGGCCATGTCACCTTTACCCTCGCATTTCCAGTATAATTAAATGACCAATACTTTGCCTATTGTATTCAATGACTAATACAACAGTATTAATTAAAACGATGATATACGAGCAATTGTAATTTTCACGCAATACAGAGACACAAGAGCAGACACAAGTAGAACAGACACGTGACAAAACTTTCTGTATGAAAGATGTATATAAAGATGATATGAAGCAGTCGGCGAGTGAGATTCGCAGCAGGCATCGGATTTCGAGCATGTGTTACTACTAGAAGCACTCTTTTATAATGGAAATCATACCGCATATCGCAATCATTCTCGTTTGAAATATCAATAGCATTCGACTCGCGACGATCTTTCTCGTGCGTTTCGTTGAAATATTATTTTATTCTGCTCACCTAACTCCAATTTATTTTCAAGATTGCAACGCTTGGCTTCCGATTTCAATCTGTCGTCCATCAACTTTATTTGGTCGATGACATCATTCCTCTGAAACGGATTCGATGTAAATATAGATTAATATACGTGTACATACAATAGAGTAACTCTGATAATTCTACGCTACGCGAGAATTTATGTCGCAGAAATAAAAAAAAAAATAAAAGAAATGAAGGTAATTGCAACCACTCTGTTTATGTATTTATGTTATTAATAGTATATTAATATTGTTTTGGAATTTCAATTTTTTAATGTTAATATTAATGAAATCATTGTGAGTTAAATTGATTTGTCAATGCGATAAGTAGTGCAACCACATTACAATTCATATAAAATGTGTTTATTGTAGGGATTGTAAACGGTTTAGCAATTATTTCGTGACATAAATGTAGAGGGAAAACAGTAAAAATGGAATATAACAAAATACAAGTGCTTAGCTCTGCTTGCTTTTCCATAAATCTAATTGTAAATCATATCTCTTAAATTTTCAATATGGTCTCGTTCGGGGAAACAACATTTTGAGAAAGTCGATTCTAATAAATTATGAAGGATCGTATATCATATTTAAGATGATAACGTGTACGTATGGGACCATCTACGTGACAGAATTATTGACACAAGTACGAAATTATAGTTAAAAGGGATAGAGTTAAAGTAATGTTGTAATTAAAGCAAGTTTATAGCAATTTCAGTTCAGTCCAAAGATTTTCTTATTTATTTACAATAAATATTGTGCATTAATTTCACTCGATTATATTTTCATATCCATCTGTTTAACTGAACCAGAGGATATAAATAGATTTTTCTTAGCATTTTGTCTTGGCTAATATATACATAAAATACTTATAATATATAGGTATCATTAATTTTTTTGTACAATATTTATGAAACGTTTTCTAACTCTTTTTTTTGATACATTTTAGGTACAAAATTCATTAAATAAAGCCAAGTTAAATAAAACAATTTTGCTTTAAATCGAGATATAGTCGCACAAATATTTCGAGTCTCCGTATTTAATTTGCCTATCGGTGCGTATTGAATCGGCATATTGAAATGTGAAAACGCACTGGGAATGTGAAAATGCACGAGACACGTTAACTCACGTCAGTTTCCACGCGTAAGCGAAAAGCTCACTCTGAATGAACACCTTTGTGATTTTTAACTCGGTAAAACCGATATCTTCTGCCATGCTCGTTTTAATAGCTTTTTTTTCTCTTTTGTTGCTCCCGTTACGGAATTTGAGAAATTTCATTCATTTTCTCATAGCGAGGAAGAAAAAATATATGCCAAAACTAAAGGCTTCAAATGATATTCTCCATTTATTTTTTGAAGCATATATTCAAAAGTATTTATCGCCGTTTCGCGAAATAAAAAAAATTTTTTGTTTCGGCAATAGATTTCGTTGTTAGGTTTATGAAGAAAATTACTTTCCTATCATTTTTCGTTTTATACTTTTTTGCAGAGAGGATACAAAATTAATTAGCATTAATTAAATTTTTTCTCCTATTATAGCCCTATAAACAATTAAAAAGAGACAGAGCATTAATTAAATTGCGGCAAATTTAAGTAAGAAAGAATTGATGGAACTTTCCCTTATAAGATAAAACTTTATTACCTCTTGTGCTTTTCTCTTCTTTCTTTATTTTTAAGAGGAGTATGTATACTTATATTCTAAGATTAAATAAAAAAAATTTAGTGCAATTAGAAAATAATTGGTCGCATTTAGCAGAATTTTATTTTGTAACTGTGTTGGAAATTTCTTTTTTCACTGATTGGATTACATCGTCGATCAGCGGAGCAAGCTTTTAACCATTTAGTTACAAAATAAATATTCTGCTGAATGCGATTGATATAAAATTTGAAATACATTCTGAAAGTATTAATTATTTTTACTCTTTATTATCACTTTAATTCTTTAATGATTTATATAACATTTAGGAATAAAATAAATACACATATTGTCCGTATGTTCTATCTCACGCTATGATATTTTTTTTTATTTCAGTTCTTTCTGAATTGTAATCGTCATTTGGATCACGATATAAATCTAAACTAAATATACATAAATCTAAACTAAATGGATTAATTATGTTATGAATTACAAATTATTGTTAGAAATTATAATTATGTCTGTTAAATAGTAATAAATTAAAAACTATTTCTTGATCAAAATTAGCAAATATCAGTATTGTATAAAAAAGCTCTTTAAAAAAAAGTTGTGTTACTAACAATTTATTGACTTAAAGAATATTGTGTGTTACATAAATATTTCTCTTTCACATTGAATTTAGTTTAAATAAAAAAGAGACTATGATTTTTTAGATAATATCTAACAAATTATTTTTCAATAATCATTTAAATAAAATTATTTAAAATTATATTACAATAATTTACATATTACACATTTATTTCAGCATGTTTTTATATTTTTGTAAGCTACCACTAAATTATTTTATACATTATTCTACTGTTCCAATAAAATATCAGAGACATTGCGATATGAATACACAAAATCCTTTTCTATTTTACATTTTATGATGCCTCCATTCTACTTTCTTTTATCATATTATTTATTTTGTATATTTCTTTTCGTCGTCTTGCTGTCGCCTCGACAATTCTGTCTGACGACATTCCTGATTGTATTACTACGGTAAACATTTATATTCAGGAATCCTTATTACATTGATAATTTTTTTATGAATTGATTTTTTAAGATAAAACAAAGTTAAGAATTACTGCCAGCAATCAATAATCGAATCTGTTTGCTCAGTATAAATGTTAAAGTTATGAATTAATATGCAAAACGACAATCGTTACATAAATTATAACCACTAAATTGCACAACATTTCCTACGAATATAATATTTGCGAATAATTTATACATTATAATATTAACTTATTTGAGATCAAACTTATTAATATTATTATTATTCTCAATTAAGCATAACGCAATAAAGCATAACAATAGCTTGTTTAAACAAAAGTTGACATTATTATGTTACATTAATATTATAAATATATTGTATTAAATTTATTATTGTATTATAAATATTATTAATATCACGAATGTCCACATCGTTCTGAGCAACTTTATGTGACTCTAGCTATAAAAAAAAAATGGAAAGTGATAAAATACGTAAAAACGATTTATAGCTATTTGCGATTATTTCTTTCAAGCGCATAACTTGCAGAAATCCATCCGGAAGCCTTCTAAATGGTTTCATAGTTCGCTGCACATTCCTTCTCCTACCGTCTTCCCCATTGCGATGGCTAAAATTGTTTATTTTCCCTCCGACTTTCTCTTATGTACCGCATGTTGACTGTCGTACAGAGATCTCATAAAATGCGCGCTCGATTATTCTGGGCCACTTACTCGTAATAAACACTTTGAAACGCGCTAAGAATCCACAGTATTCCTTTTTCTTCTTATTGCGGAAATTTCTGATATCGAGCGAATTTATTCCCTACGATAATCGGGGATAACTCTGATACAAGTGCCAACTTTCGTAAAAGTTTCACAAGACTTTATTATCCAAGGGTATCGATATGTAATTAATAAGTTTTCTCTGTAATACTTATTCTTATATGTGTATACATATCTGCTGTCAATTCTTTCTTGAGTTTTTTATAATATCAAAATTTTTACAAAATTTAGTGTTCTAAAGTTTCCTTGAAAAATATTCATTTTACATATTTTGCAGAATATATTTTTACTTCTCAATAATGCTTTTATAAAATTGTATTTTAAATCACATTTCTCTTCTATTCCTATGTCGTTATTACAAAAAATTAAATTTCTTCATTTATTACTATTCGATGTGTCATTTTAAAGAAAATGTTCAATCACAACGAAGACAAAGTGCGACGCTGTCCCGGAAAAGATGAACTCCTACTGTTCTCGCATATAACTTACAAGTGGGTGGAGATGGATCCTCATATATCTTTCCGTAATACATATGACGTAAAGGGTATATTGACAAATCTAGTACTCCGGTTAAATGAATGATCATTCAAGGGAAGGTTAATCATCCTATTGGACCTAGATTTCGCTTGAGTTCGAACTTGAGCTTTTCTTGCTGAGAGAACACTTGTCAGCGCAAAGTCGAGTTTGGAATACGACAGTTATCTACAACGGCGATTGCTGATACTTGGTGGCAAATCTCCCATAAGTAAAATATCGTTCTTCTGACGTTCAATTTAGCTCAAATATCAGCTTTATATAATCCGTATATTATATATATAGTAGATTTATTATTAAAATCCGATAAATTTTCTATATATATATAAATTATTGAAATTTTAATTAAAGATATGAGAATATTCTTGGAAAAGCATGAGAACATTCTCGAAATGTTTTTCGAGGATTTATTTTAACAAATTCGCGGTACAAAATTTTTACAATATATTGCACACAAATTTTTATATCGTGTCACAGCAATTTTCTCAGTGTAGCATAAAGCAATATCTTGTATGAAGCACAACACATATATCGCGCTACACATCGCATACATAATGTCGCGTTTGCCTAGTCTTTTAAAATAGCACAAATGTACTTGGTGATTTTGAATTATCTACTATTATAACGTTCCAACTTACAAACTAATTACAAGATTAAACTATTAAAAGAATAAAAACAAAATGAGAAATGATAGTGACATCTTTTTCTGAACAAAAGCTTTTTAAAAAGAGAGAAAAGAAGAGAGAGAAAGAGAGAGAGAGAGAGAGAGAGAGAGAGAGAGAGAGTATATGTGTATGAGAGGATGAGAGAATAAAAGAGAAAAGAGAGAGAAAGGTATTGATTTGTTGTATCTATGCATTAAAATAGGGTTGTCATAAATTTTTCATTCTAAAATTTTTCCTTGATTTCCAAGCAAAATTTCATGATTTTCCTTGATACTTTCAATAATATTAAAAAATTTTTATATTTTAGTCCCGATGTGAAAATCATTAAATATACTTTAAAAGTTAAAAGAACAATTTAACACGAGAACGTGAGAAAAATTACTATTCATGTTGCTGGCACTGCTTGTATTTAATTGTTGAATTAACAGTACTTCAAAATTGCGATGATGACGCATATTAAACTTTTTTAAAGCCAAAAATTTTCATTCTTCAGAAAATTTGGTAAAGTTCCAAACCTTTTCCTGTTCTCAATTTTCATGACATTTCACAGATTTCTAGTTTTGATACAATAAAGTTGGATCCTATAAAGTTGGAAATGGTGATCGCTCGATCCAATTCCAAATCCCCGCATCATTGTATTTTCCACGGAATACTTGGAATGCGTACCGATAGCTGCAATCCAAAACGAAATCAGCGCACGGTTCTCCTAGAGAGAAGTTTCGCCATCGCAAAGTGTCAGAGCAGTCAGAGCAAATTTTGTTGTTACGAAATCGACGAATCTTTGCCACGAAGTTACACTTTGACCTCGCTGAAAATCGTTGAGTTTTACGGAAAGTTTTTCGGACAGCAAAGAAGATTTAAAAGCGCGCCTGGAGCAAACGAGTTTCCACATAGGAAATCGCATGTGGGAAAATATAAAATTTGCGTTCCATCGTAATCGTTATCTAAATGATAGGATTTTATGAGATGCCCAGAGCTTTTACGTAAGCATCTATAAGCATTTACGAAGCAGAAGTTATATTCATTATATGCGAAATATCGAACAAGCTCGGAAGTATAATAATTTGCTGGAGTCGCATTCATGTCGAAAACTTGCAAACATTTCAATGATATCAAGGGTATACAATCAAAAGTATTGTTTCTATTTATTTATGTAAGATTTTCATATAAGTTTTTAATTTGTTTAGAAAATTTACTTAACAAACTTATTACTATACTCAGTGAACTTTATTGAAGATGTTTATTTTGAAAGGAATTTCTGAATAACTCTCTAATTTTTTCCTCTCCTGTATGAAATGAGAATTTAAAAATCGCGAGATTCAAATATTTCAACGAGCTAAAAAAAATAAATTATTAATATTATGTATTAATGTATTATTTGCATTATAAAAATACAGTGATTTTTCTCAACTTTCAAATGTGTATAAGTTATAATATATAAAATAAATCTATATATAGATGTTAAATCTAGAACTATTTTCACCATTAATGTATAATAATGTGATATTGCTGAATCTGATATAATATTAACAATATGTACATTGCAAACGAGATTGCATTGCGTTAATGCACTTTCAATTAAACGAAAGAGTGAGTTGCAGTAAGAGTGTATGCGTGCAATAAGATTGAAAATAATACTTATTATGGTCAACAAATTCAAAATTTCTTCGTATATAATTTTTGTGATAAATCACGTAATATCGTTTAAAATCCGTTTTATTTGTGGAATAAATAATTATGATTGTAATCTTGATATTTAAATAATCTCGTTGGACTCTAGCAAACAATGTAGCATTTAAAGAAATTTATTAAACATACTGCGAATCGTTTTAAGCAATGTTTTAAGCAATTATTTCCAAAAAAAAAAATTTTTTTTAAATTCCAGTCTTAAGATTTTGTAATAATAAGATATACAAGATGTTCAACAAGAGATTTAATATTATATTTTAGATGTTAAATATATGTATACTTTTTACATAACGATCCTTGTAAGTAGACTTTTGAATAATAATTAAAATAACAGATAAAAAAGTTAAATTTCTTATCATGTTTTTATTGTTAAGTTTCACAAAAACTTCTAAATTTAATTGGCAAATTTATTAAATAATAAATCTGTTAAGTAAATTTTCCATATTCGAAATGTGATATATGTTGCAAAATTTACAAAAACCAGATACAAATTGTGGTATTGGAAATTAAATAACTCAGATGAGACTGTAATACTAACACAAAACATTATTTAATAGACAATTACATACATTTTAAAAAAACCAAACTAAAAAAAGGCGAAACGGAGAACAGAAATGTTTGAATTATATTTCGTTTAAGTTTGTATGTCTCGATAACCGAAGTTATACTAAGCTAAAAGTTCTTAGAATTCCTGCGGCAAAGAATATTTCAGAAAACTTAATTAATAGTTTCACCACGCGAAAGGCCGTCCGATAGCCTGTCTACGATCTGTCTAGCCCTTCTGGTATTTTCTGCACACTTCAAGGAAAACATCCGACATTTAGTTTGCGATAAAGCTTCCAATTGCATGTATATTTAGCGGATTTATCTCTCTGCGAAAATTTAAAGATATCAGCAGAAATATTCAGTGAATGTTCCTGTGGATTCCGGATTTCATGTATGCCATAAAATTTTGTATCAACAAATGAAAAGATCGCATCAAGTAATATACTTTATAATATAAGTTATACATAAGTTAAGATTACTACTATCAAACAAAAAGACTGTTACTAAATAAGTTTGCTAAATAAGATATTAAGAATTATCTCTGTTAAACTTTTTAGTTTTGATTTGTCTTTCTTTAATTCTTTTGTCAGAATGTCTGAAATGTTTCTTATCAGAAGAATTACTGAGAATATACGTAATTCTCTTGTCATGGAAAAACATAGCTAAGAGGATTCGTTCTGAATACAAAATAATGACGAAATCAACTTTCTGTTGTTTGTTTCTTAGATTTATTCCTCGATTGTGTGTGTGAAATTCGCAATTGTTTCTTTTTTTAACAATGGAAAAAAAATGTATCTTTAGAATTTGATTATTGTCGTTTAATTAATACTAATAATAAATAGGACGATTTATAATTTCACTGATTTACATTTAATTTAATGAAATATTTGAAGAATAATACGTAAAAAAAGTTTAAAAATAAGATTAAATATACGTACAGAAAGTATACATAAAACATAAAAAAATATATTTAATTTTCTTTTTTTGTATTTTTTATGCATTTTGAAATAAATTCTCGCAATTGTAAATCAATCCTATAAAACTATATTTAATGTACGTTAAATCACATAATTTAACAAAATGACAATTATAATATCATACTTTTATATAAATAATACCATTTTCCTGCTCCTAATTAAAAAAGACGATGGAATGATCACTGATGGAAAAAATTAAAAAATCACAATTATTCTACAAAGTGTGAATATTATAATTGGAACATGCCATTACAGTATAACTCATTACTCACATGTGTTTCCATGACGATTTCTTGGATTATTGTCCGTCAAATGTTTTCTTCTTGCAGCTGTGATTTTTTTGATCCTCAGAACAGTTCGCTCTGAAAATATATTACGCATTAATTAATCATTGATCCAATATTCATCCAATATTATATTGTCTAATAAAAAATATTGTCTAATATCGTAAAAAAAGGAGAAAGAAAGATGTTGCTTTTCTTTTATAATACGGTTGGTTATCATTGTTGCCGCTGTTCGTAACATTGTATTAATATTTTTAATTATTTAGAGACAATAATTTTTGGACTATTAATCATGTTAGAATAGAATGTTAATTAATCATTATGTGGTTAATAAGCTTATACGATGGAAAGCACATGTAATAGATCACGTTTTTGTCATGTACCTATAAAGGAATGCTTTGATGGAACTTCAATCTTCTACATAAAAACAGGGCATTTACTATCGAATTTGATATCTACAACAGCAGGCTTTGACAATATTTTGATAAAAGCATTTCACACAAAATCGATGATACTCGACCGATTTAACTGATAAATATTTAAACGACCGATTTAACTGATAAATATTTATACATTATAAAAAGACAATTTTTTATGTCGGTATTCTTATTAATAAAATTCTTATTAATAATATTAGGTGTGGGAAAAAATTCATGGCGTTTTTTTAATGCCATTTAACGGGAAAAACGCCACGAACTTTTTCCCACGCCTAATATTAATATAGATGTATAATTGCACAACAGCAATAATATTTCTTATGTTTCTTATGTTAATATTTCTTTTGAATTGATAGAGTAAAAATATCAATAAAAAATATTATCGATATTTAATCTTTGTGCTATTAAAAGTTTAATTTAAATTTATTATAAAAATAGAAGCAATCAAAGCAAAATGTATTATTATATTCTTTATTATTCTATTAATAGGATATATATTTAAATGAAAGTTCATTACGAAAGTAATGGTCGTTTAGGTTGATGAACAATCAAATGAGAGAATCAATGAAATCTCGTATCGACGATATCTGAAATGGCCTAACACACCCTTGTTTGTTTTCTAATTAATTGTGTATTAGTAGGTCAGACAACCAATACTTCTTTTTCTTTTATAATACTACGCCTTTCCAGTCTATTATCCAGATACCATCATCATTAGTCGATCGATCGAGAAACCGAAGCTGACAACAACCACGGAATTTCGCAACTTGTTCGAGTCATCAAGGATATCGAAGTATCCATTACATTATTACAGGATAGTAGTATCTACTGACGTATCAGTTCGGCCTTTGTAGATAATAGACACAAGGTATCGTTCCTGCAAGTTGATGAAATAGATAAGTCAAAAAATAAAATTAATTACTCGTTAGATAAACGTAAATACATAAACGTTCATTAGGACGTTTCTGTGTATTAATTTACTGTTAAATTTAATTATCAAATTTGTATTAACAGTACTTGATGGAATGAAGCTAGAAAGCAACACAGTACAAACTTTAGAATAACTAAATTAAATGTAAATAGTTTGCCAATTAATATCCGCGAATTTATTGGCAATGCGGATTATTTGACATTGTTCGCATATTGCATCTTCAGCTATTTACAGGGTTAGCAAGTAATGCGTTATTTGTAACGTTGTTATCGTTACAAGTTACTTTTTTAACGAATGGATAACAACCTTACATTTTTTTCTGAGTAACGGTTCACGGTAACGCAATTATATTTTTGAGATAACGGTAATGATTTTACTAGTTACTTTTATCGTTACTTTATTTCTAACTATGTAAAAGTTTAGTCGTAACTCTAGAAAACAGAGATGAAACATTAATTAATTGGCTGTTTAAATCACGCGATCACGCCTTTTTTCATTCTACTCATGTATAGATTAACTCAGATATAATCTTTACAGTATATTTAATTTCTTAAAATAAAATTTTTTTGTATCATGTCTCACAAATTAAATATATGCATATAATGCAAATTCCAAACAATACTTTTTTTTATTATATATAATTTTACCTTTAGAGTATTCACGATGAATTTATATCTTGTTTCTTTTCTTCGAAATACTGCATCTGGCTAAATAATTCTTTCTATTCTTTCCTTCTTTTTAAATATATAATTTCACAAATGTTTTTTAAAGATGTTAAAATATATACAATATAAGAATTTATTCATAATTTTGTATATTTGCAAAAATTGGAAATTAACCCACATACAAACGATCCATCATGCATAGTAAAAGAAAATTATATATATTAAGAGTTAAACGTATAATTTAAAATTTAAAGATATCTTATTAAATACGAAAAATTATTAATACGAAAAATAAATTTATTTAAGTATAAAAATTACAAAAAATGCAGTATATTATGTGATATGACAGCATCTATTTCATTCAAGAAAATAACGCACAATGTTTACTATAGGTATATATTTTTTGAGCTCTAATTACTAAAAAATAGAATTTTGACATCTTTTTTACATTTATCACAAAAATCTGCACATAATATGCATATAATATTCTATTAGAATATCAAGAAAAGAAAGAAACGAAAAAGTAATTCGTTATATTTTGAGTAACGATAACTGTAATGAATTACTTTTACAAATCAATAACGAGTAATGGGAACGAGTTATTTTTTAGGAAAAAGAACGGTTATGGTAACGAGTTCTTTTTATAAGGTAACGTTGTCAACACAGACTTTTCGCATGCATAAATGCATACTAACTTTACATGCATTAACACAAGGTTATCGAAAGAGTCATCAATGGTTGATTAAAAGCAGACTATAATAATCCATTCGCGAGCAACGGATTGTGGACATTTCACGTCATAAACGGATTGATAAATTTAAATATCAAGGATATGTCATGTGACGTCGGCTGTACGTTGCATTATCGATTACACCTCCAAATGGTTATATCCGCGATACATGTTAACCGTTATGTCAAATTTGTCAAGCTCGACAGGATCAAATTTATCGGCCGAGAATGTAACTCGGGCAATAAATCACGGAGCTCATACATGAAGTATACTCAAGTCGCAGATCTAATTTACATTTTTTTGATTGCGGCTGCTATATATAAAATATAAAAAATTATGTATTTAATGTTCTTATTTTGTATTTTTTCTTTCTTCTTGAAATTATGACGTATGTTAAATTACATAATTTAACTTTATAAAAATATTGTGCGTACTGTATGTTATTCATTCAATTATAAATTTTTCATTCAAATATAAATTTTTGAGGACCATATATGAAGTCTATAATAGTATATTAATGTTTACAGTATATTAATGTATTTTTTCATGAATTTTTAAAATTTCTTTGTACACATATAAACAATATATGTAAATATAACTGAGTTAAAAGTTGCATTGTCTGCTAAAAATTCGGGTAGATATATACGGTGTGTTTTTCACGTTTAATCGATCGATGCGCATTCAACGCGACATAATGCATGATTACTATTGAAATAGATTAGCATTGCGGTTTCGAGAGTCTCGAGAGGTGTTCGAGTGTTCAGAGGCATTCGAGTGAGATTTTACGAAAATTCCCAATTATCGGCAACAAAAATATCCCACAATATTGAACAATGGCGCATGTATTCGGTTAAATTAAAATAAACGTAATTTGCGGATATAAAATAATGATAAGGCCAACAGCATGGATGATCAAACAATTATGAAAAAAGCCCTTCCGCCGAGACGACGCTTAGAAAGTCAATTATACTATCATGGGAATTGTGGGAATTGTTCATAGTCTCCTAATGAGCTTAAATTGAGATCTCGCGTTTTCTACAAACGTATCTCAAGCAAAAATTCAATTAAAGCTAAGTAAAATTACTTTTTTATTTTGTATATACCTTTTGCGTGATGTGGGTTTTTTTTATAATACAAGATGATTATATTATTTAGAATAAAAATGTAAGAAATTTATATTTTTTATTATAAGTATCTAAATACGTTATCTTTATTTATAACACCAAGTTTTTAGTAAAAGTATCAATTTTTTTAATGAGAAACTTTGCTTAAGGATACTGAGTTCTGAGGAATGTCGCTTTCTGTGAATGTTATAATTATAAATTTATTAAATAATTTCGCGAAGTAAATAAAGAGGAGTGGAAGAAATGGTATAAACGAAATAGTATTTGAATAATTAAATATTGCAGTTTGAGAGAGACATATTAGAATGTATGGAAATCTCATATACTTTCGGTGCATTGAAGATTTACACATTTAAATAAATGTAAAGAAAGTATTAACTTTAAGAAAGTATTAACTTTAATATTTTTCGCATCACTCTGGATTATGATTGAAAGTTCTTGAGTAGAAACCCTGATTTAAAGGTTAGATAATAAACTAAAAGATATCTTCAGTTCATCTCAATTGCATCTCGTGTGCCCTATTTCTAATTTAGTACTTATTTCACTTCACCGCTCTGTACTTCATTTAATTTGCGTGAAAATGTCAATTCCTCTCGTGATGAAAGTTTTCTTCCTTTGATGATAAAGACAAGAAGCCGCAATTTAACATAATCTTTTTACTTCTCAAATACGCATACTGATTTTATGCTGTATAATGAATATTTATTACTGATATTCAATTAGAAAAATATTTTATGGATAAAAAGATAATTCAAAAATTTAATATTAATATATTATCATCAACAATAAAGATATATAATATAGAAGATAACAAAAAATGTGATTTTAAAAATTATATAAAATAAAAAGAAGATATTATAAGGAAGAGCTTCTAGATTATGTTGTATATATGTAATAATAATGTATACATATTCATATTAGTTGAGAGATTCAGCTTATCAGAAAATGAGATGAACGTATATATTTGTAGATAATTCGCTTTTGTGGTCCGTTGGATGCAACATAGGGAAACTAGCGATGTCAGTTGATATAGAAGTAATAAGAGGACACATTGCGATATCGATGCTCGAATGTTGAGAATAAAAATTACAGTTGTAGAAATTTTAATGCAAGAGAAAGAACAAATTCGATAATGCAAGTAAAGAGCCTGTATTAGTTTGGAAATAAAGATTTCATTATTTCCTTCTTGCACCGATAAACTAAAATTCCGATTTAAAAATTAAATTTTTGTCGATTCGTAAAACTAAGAAAATTTTGACAAAGCCATAATTCTATTCTGGAAAGATATTTTCTATACTGTACTTTAAAAATTCGTTATTAATGATAAGAGATATAAGAAATCTAAGGAAAATTTTTAAATTATTCATATATAAATGCATGGAAATACGTTATATGTATATAAAATAAAAACTGTTCAGTAAAAATTTATCATTCAAATATCTTATATTCTTATCACAAAATTTATTAGTTTCATGTCACTTCAGTAGACTGAATGTTCTATTTGAAACGAAGAACCGCGTTGCTCATTTATGTTATGTGAAGCGATCCTGAGCTTTCATATTCTTGTTGTGGTAATCTTTTCCGCACAAATATTGACGTCACGTCTGTAACAACGATGCAAAACAAGATTTCGTGAGTTTAATGAGGTTTAAGTTAATCCCACTTAAGACACAAAGATATTTTATATACATAAGTTTCCGTATAATATCCTTATGTATGACTCTAGCATTATGCATCAGCGCGTTGAATAGAGGGATTGAAGGAGCGAGAAAATCGCTAAAGTTCTTAAATTTGCATCAGTCCAAGATCAGCAGTTTAATTGCGAATTTACTAATATAAATCCTCTAGTGAAACGCTAACCTTATTTCTCCTGAAGTTTCTTTGATTGCCGAGCTTTTTTACTTGATTTTTGCGCAATTTACATAAGGTAAAGTTCCGCATGATATCGTTCGTTAAACGGATTTTTCTCGTTTAATCTTTCAAAAAACGTGATTTAAACAAGAAGTTTCTACTAGCCAATTATTGGTATATCAATTTGTTGGAAAGAAAAATATCGAAGGGGAAAGTATCTCTTGTAATATTACAATAGTAGGAAAAATCGTTAAGGGAGTCACCCGCGGGATCTTTTCAACTTGCCTCTGCTCTGGTCCACATACCCGATGGCCTATTTCAGATCGTGTCACGCGACGAAAGCCCAGAAGTGTGTCCCGTTCGCGGCTTCGTAAATCCACTCGTTGAATAAGTGGATATTTATTTGTGATTTTATGTTCTGCTTTTGTGCTGCTCGTTGTGCTCCTATTGATCGATTGCTTGGAGAGTATTGTTGCAAATGAATTCATGTTACATGCTAAGCTAATGTCCAACAAGTTGTTTCCTGCTGTTCGCTATTGAAACGCTGCTTTTTCAATTATAGTATGCAAATATAGTACTGATGAATCGATACCTTTGTTGCTGGTCATGGATATGCTCTGTTATGCTTTAACAGATTTTAAATGAATTTTATAAAATGATTAATAAATATATAGAGAAGAGAGAAAAGAGAAATATGCATTGTGCTATCTATTATAATAATAAAGCTATAGATAAAAACTTTTATTCGTACTTCGTACATTATATGTATGCATTATATGTTACATTATTATATAATCCTTTATTTCTAATTGAACAGTGCAGAAATTATGAATGTAATCATGTAGATATTTATTTCTCTGAGTTTATAATTTAACTTTTAAAATTTGAATTCTTTATATTATGTATGCATTATATGTAATAAAAAAGAAATGATAGCTGATATTGATTAATTAAACAATGCAAAAATCTTAAATTATTAGCATTTTTTGACATTATTATTATAATCAACATTATTATAATTATTATTATAAACTAATTTCTCGCATTAAAAATTGTTGTATCTGTATACTAGAAACGATATTTACAGAGAACATTTATTTTATATAATTAGCTGTCTCTTTGAAGTAGCTTGAAATATTTCTCTTGGCAATGTCATTTGCAGCCTACAACCTCGTTATATAGATGTCTGAAAGAAAAAATATTAGATATTATCCCTAAGAGAGCAACAGAATATTCTAAGGTTATATTTTCTGTCAGATAACTTGTATACACGTTTTCGAGATAAATTCAAAATGCCCTTAGTATTGATTTTCCAGTTTTCATATGTATGTTCTATTCAAATACAGCAAAATAAAATCGACGGTTTCTTTGTATTTCGTATTTCTTAAGAAAATTTCATTCTTTACATTGTATTTCTACATATCAAAGTAACCAATTGTTTTTTTTTCTTATTATATATGATGTATACATGCATCATGTATAATAAATATGAAAAATTCAAATTTGAGAAATTTATATTATAAAATCCGAGAAATAAATGTAATTATATTTATAATAATTTGATATGTTTATTATTTCGCAAAAATTACAAAAAATACAAATAAATGATAAATGTATGTCAATCCTTCCCTAATATTTTTATTTAAAAAATGAGTTATTTTGTAAATCAGAAAAGATTTTCATCAAAATTCAATTCATCTAGCATAAAAAGATATGTTCTTTTTTTGAATTGTTTTATACGAAATATATCTGACGAGTCATAAAAATCGTGAATCGACAGTTCCAATCTTTTCTTCGTCAAATAAAGAATGTATATCAGACTTTTCCAATCTTCCGAAATCGCTTCCGCATCGTATTTCCTGAATATCTTGCGGATATTCGAAAAGCTTGTGAAATATTTGCAACGTTTCTCAGAGGATTGATGCACGTTTGCGGGAATTTACGCTCGTAAATAAGGACTTGAAATTGGTGCGTGCAATGAGTTGGTTGGCAGAAAATTTGCCGATTGTAAGAATAATAAAAGAATTCTATAGAGACGTTCACAGCGACAAATAAACACCCAATTGGGACATTACGGTGGCTAGTGAGATCATAAACCTTGTCCAAGATAATACGATTCATATAACTTCGCCGACTCTTTCTCTGCCGATTTCTCAAGGGCTTTGCAGAATTTCAATTCCGTTTGAAATTGCAGAAAGCTACAGAATATACGGGATGTCTCAAAGACGTCGAATAACGTAAACAAATAATATATAATCATCTACGTTGTAACAACAACTTTAATTAACTTTTAATAAAAAGAGATTAATATGGTGTTTTAATAGCTTTGAATAATTGAAAAACTTCGAAAGCTGCTTATTATATTTTTCTCAATTGAACGAGCTTATTATAATCTTTCTTGACCTTTCCCCTCCCCCCCCTCCCCTCCTCGTAATTTTCTTATAAAGCTTTCTCGTTAAATTAATAAGTTCGTGTTACGTTCGCTTTACTTGTGCCTTAATATTGAGTAAATTATTTGCGATCTTCGAACAAGAAGCTCAGCACAACAAATGATAGACATGGCACGCGATACCGTAATTGTAAGCTGTCTTTTCTGTAAGATGTAATAATGCATGTTGTCTTTGATTATGTTTCGCTTATATTCAATGAAGAGCAGAGACAAATATAACACTCGTCGTTGGCACCTACCCTCATTTCGCAACGAAAAGTAATATGATTTCGGGTTACGCCTAGTTTAAACTTTCAAGTCTTCGCCAATTTCAACGCCCACGAGACGCTAGATTTGTTAATGACAAACCGCCCTTTCAGGTGCCTTCTCATAGAGTAAGCTCGTTAAGCACAGTTATTTTAAGAATCACTGGGTCACCCAACTGTAATCCAATCGTAATTATGCGGATGATTGTCATGATGTCGCGAATGGTTATTTACAGAACTCGGAAATTTCTTCTTGAATCACTCTCCGTGAATTTTATTTTAATTCGCAACGTCAAAAATACTTGTTTAATATTTCATCAATGATTGAGAATAAATAATTTAGTTCAATATGTATCGATAATAAATAATTTCGGCTTTTGAATAATAATCAAGAGGTACGAAATAATTATTATATGACGGTTTATTTTTATCTGAATATTAATATTTAAATAACCCAAACAACATAAAGCCTAAAATTGTGACGTAAGACGTCTTTTAGACACAAAAAACGTTTTATGAAGCGATTACTTTTTGTTGTCTGGAAAACCATGCATACAAATACATGTATGTGCTAGTCTGCTTTTAATTGTTATTGTGAAAAGAAGAACATTCCACGTCTCATTGAAATCCTCATAGAATATTCATGATTGTCCAATGCAATTCGCGGAAACAATTATTTAGCTTAGCTTAGCAGAAGCAACAAGGGAAATCTTTACAGCAAACTACAGCGAGGAAACAAACTTTTAGACAAAAGATAAACACGATGTTTTGCTAGTTGAATAATGTCAATGCTAAAATGAGAAAGCGAAACGAGAGGACGAGTTCGAGACATAAGTTGCAAGTTAATTGGCAACTAGCGATCTCATTGTCAGACTAAGTGATAACAATCACTTTCAATGATTTAAGGTATACTATTCGACCAACTGAATGCTTAGAGCAAACAAGTTTTCGACTGGCAAATTAATTGCTCGTAGTTTCAATGTTCGCTTCGCTAATGAAAACAACAAGGACAGATGAAAGTTGAATTCATTAAAAAAGATCAATTTCTAGTTATTGGATAAAGTATAATCTTATTCCACAATTCCGGTCGTGGCCTTCGTCGTCTGTGTAACACGTTCTGTTATTTGGACAATGATAGGTCAAATCCTATTTCAATCGTTATTACTGCTGAAATTGCTGGACGAATAGAAAATATGAAATGACCCAAATTTTCTCGACAAGTGAGTTCATAGGCGCAGTCATTTATTATTTATTAAACCTCGACACAATGTCGTAATTTACCGAAGGAACTTTTTCTGCGAAAGTTTAAGAGTTTCAACGTGCTTTTGCAAGTTGATTTGAAGAAGGTTTAGAAACTGCAAAGCTTTTCCGCTAAAAGCTCTCCATAGGTTGGTCGAGTTGGGTAGATCCCTCGAGAGCTGAGAGGATAGAAGTATATCATTCTCTATGACTGAATAAATTTCATCATCGATAGCTGGTTTGCCACATAGGTATGCAACGCGTACAAATATTAGAGATACGAATTTGGAGCGCAATTGTTTAAAGTTGTGGTATATTTAATTATTGACCAATATGATTCCCATTTCTCTTATTAATGTAAAATTTGTTAAACTATTATTATATATTATTATATATGTGTAATAATATTGTATATTATTATATATGTATATATGATTTATGCTACTACTGTTTTTAAATAAAGCAGTTTAAATATGTGATCAACCAGTCAGTCAGACGGATCAATACAATAAATTCATACAGTAATATTTCATCCAAGTATATATCCGTTAATACCTATTGGCACTTCAATCTTACAAATAGCTCTGGAGTACGTAATATAGTTAATCATTACTCGACAAAACGTCTAGCTTCATTTTGTTGGCTGTAACATTTGTTTGTATGAAGATTAAGTATAATTGAATCTAATAACCCGAATAATAACAATCAATCGCATGTGATCCTTCAAATTGAAGGATTTAACTTAAAAGCTTTGAGTATTAAATGATTCATTGAATAAAAATATTAAATATGTTTTATTGAATAAAAAAAGTTATTACAGAATAAATTAAATATTTTTTTATATAGAATTATTTGTATTACTCAATTATTTGTATTACTCAATATTGTCAATGTCAATTATCTGTATTAATTATATAATTAAATACTTTTAAAATTAAATTTTAAGAGCAAGAGAGAGAGAGAGAGAGAGAGAGAGAGAATGTATGTAATTGAACTTCTACTTAGTTCTTATATTTCAGACTGTTCTAAATACAGTCTTAAAATGTTATAAACCAATCGCCAACCGTATTAGTATCTTAAAGCTACTTAAGATTACTTATGGTTTTAAAATAAAAATGGATTATCAGATTTTGTCTCTCAGATCAGAAAGAGTTGGAATTATACTTTTCAGCTTTTGTTCGTATGCAGAGAAATAATTAAAATTTCAGTGTAAAATAATATTTTTTAACTTTTTTTTTAATTAATAAAAAATAACTAACATTATATTATATTTAAAAATTTTTTAAAATATATTTAAAAATTCATAAAATAAAAGATTTTGAAGAGATGTATCATTATTAACGGCAAAAATATTTTTTGCTACTGTTAAAAATTAGTAATACTAGGTTAATGAATATAAAGTATTGCCAAAATCAATTACAACACAATTCATCGAATAAGAGGAAATCGTATAATTCCCGTTGTGAGCTGGCGGGTGGTATTTGTCGCCGGGTCCGTCGTTAATTAACAGATGATATATCTACAAGGAATCGCGTTAGTTACTAATTGATATTGTTTGGAGCATTAAGTCTCATTCAGTTACCTGTACCTAGATCGCCCGTCCTCTACGATTATGATTTAATGTATGCATTATTCTATCTCTTCTGCTTCGCGCGAGAATTAATCTTCAATTATGTGAACGAAGCTTCAATTGCTCTTGTTATATAAGTGCATTGATGAAATGAATCAAGATGCTTTTCTTGCACACAACTTACGTTGTCACAGTCCCAGAGAAATAACATTTATACCGTGTCCTTCGTAAATATAATTGAATTTCTGTATCGTAATCTCGAGGAGTGCACAGGTCGAGAGTAACACAATTAACTAGTGAATAAATTTAGTGAATAAATATATATTATGATCGTATTCACGACAAATTTAAGAAATGTCATGAGTTCATAACTGATAGAAATATTAATAGCAGTTTTAAGTAACTTTGAGAACACTTTATCGTGTGCGAATACATAATAATTACTGAAAATGTCTTAAACGTCGTAATAACGTTAAAAT
>Ga0157364_1000395_pt1 | contig 28371 bp, 11 predicted proteins | sample AttsexASBM2_FD_111476 | JGI IMG/M metagenome (GOLD analysis project Ga0157364, IMG submission 111476) | Fungus gardens microbial communities from leaf cutter ant in Ribeirão Preto, State of São Paulo, Brazil - Atta sexdens ASBM2 | ecosystem: Host-associated > Fungi > Mycelium > Unclassified ... | reverse complement strand
TTCCTACTGCTTGTAGAATAGGCTTTATGCGTCGTCTACAATGGCAATAGCAGTAGTGGATGAGGCTGTAAGAGTAACAAAGTGACCAATCACAGTTAAATATGGGAAGAATAATCGACTGTGTTGGTCAATTTTTTATTCTTATAGCTTACTGATACTGCCATTGTAGACCACGCATTAGAGTTATCTGGGCGTAATTCCTGAACGCAGCCAAGCTTTGATGTCCGCGTCCAATCAAAGGAGACTGATCACGTGACACAATTTGCCCTCTCTCTCTCTCTCTCTCTCCTCTCTCTCTTTCTTTCAGAGAGATAATATTGAAGATTGAGATTGAAGATTGAAATTTGATCAATGAAGACAAAAGAATTTTAATTCCTATTGTTTTGATTGATCAAATTTCAATCTTTCAATCTTCAATCTTAATCTTCAATGCGTAGTCTGATTCCTACCTAAGTCTATCTCTCTCTCTCTTTTTGAGGTTCCCTAAAGCTATGGTCAAAGTCTCGCTACAAATGCTTTGAAATATTTGATGGACCAATTAGAAGAAAGAAACAACAACTAATCAATTAAAAAACTCTTCAAAGTGTTTGCAGCATCGCGTATCCTAATTCGTACTTGTGAATTCAAACTAATTATGTTTTAATTGCTCGGCGAGCAGACCTAGAAATTCTAGAGTGCGTTCCGATATTCACTGCCAATGCTGAAAATTTATAGTGCAAGTAACGTATTCTGTTTAAGCACTGATAATGATATCGGAACGAATCCCTCGTTTTTGTCGATTTGAACGCGCCCAACGCTGTGTGAATCCTAGGTTTCACGGTGCGCATGATGCATCATTTATCTTTGTTTAACATTTGATAAATAACAAGAATAAATAATGCAGCATTTGCATCATACATGAAACCGAATGCAGCTCTATATAAGATTAGGCATTTTAGCATTAATTAAGTTGCTTAGCTGACATTCTGATTTAACGATAAAATATTTCATTTATCCTTAAAATTCTGAGTGGTTGCCACGACCATACTGAATCGTAACATTATAAGTGAAAAATGATACGTTATTTTTATTACATGCCATTTATAAATAAAAACAATTTCAATAAAACGAAATGATGAGATCGCTTTAAAACAATTGTAAAAATAGGTAAAAAAATCGAAGCTATATATCTCCCGCCCTCTTACAGTCGTAAGTAGTCGTAAATGGCACATGTAAAAATAGGTTACACATGCGTATTGAATAAACGCATTAATTTTCATGCCGTCACAATTATTTACTGACTGTCAGGAGGATAAGTACAACTTCAACCCATTTTTACAATTGTTTTAAAGAGATCTCATTTCGTTTTATTCTAATTGTTTTTATTTACAAATAATATATAATAAAAATTAACAAGTCATTTCTCGCTTATGACGTCACGATTCAGTATGGCCGCAGCGACTACTCACGAGCCTCGTAATTCTCCAAATTACTTATTTGAATGTACATTATTTATCTCTGCAATTATTATATTATATATTATACTACAAACTTTTAAGTTAAAAATTTAAAGTATCATGAACAAATGCAATATCTTACTTTGAGATGGACGAATTGATGTCAATATTTAATATTTCATGTTAGTATGTGCCAGAATAAAATATATTTCGTAAATTATTGGTTTTTTTAATATCTCTATTTTAGCACTTTTATATGCAGAATTAGAAAAACTGTATCGTATAAAAAAAATCATATAGTTTCATTAAAAAAAATAGGGAAATTAAAATGGGACACACCTATACATATAAGGAAGTCAAAGGAACATACTTAATAAACGAGAATGGACTAAAATGAATTGAAATTTTTAATCTGAATACGCATATTTTGAATGCGCATTTTTTTAAATCTAAAAACCTTTTTTGGATTCAATTGAATTCAATTAGATTGAAAAACTGATGTATTTCCTAATATCCAGAATTTTGAATTAAGCACGTATTCATGATCCACTTTTAAAAACTAAACTTACATTTTTAAAGATATAAAAAATATATTTTATATAAATGAATAAAAAAGGCACTGAACAGACTTAGATTTTCAAAAGTATACATTCGCGATGAATTGAATCTTTTTCAATTGATTTTCGTTTACTGAATATATAAAGCTTGTATATACAGTCACCTCATAATCCCTTGTAGTTATTCTGTCAATAATGGGTAAAGAAGGATGTAATCTCAGTGATTCAATTACAACAGAGTCCAAGAAAGACAATCCATTGATCAGATCCATGGTCAATTCTTTTCCCGATAACTGCGTCTGTATCTCATTGTATATAGTGTCTTGATGTTCTGGATGATGCCCCAAATCATGCAGAACATAAGCTATCGCAATCGCGGTAGCCTCGAACCCAGCGAGATATAAACTGGAGGATTGCGCCACTAAATTATCTCCTTCAAACTCTACGACAGATGATTAAATGATTAATACTAAGAAATTTTACGATTCTATCCATTATTCTTCTAATTTATCGTAAGTTCGACACACATAGCAGAAATATGTTAAAATTTATAATATTAATAGCAGAATAGACCATGTAGACTACATTATGTAGATGTAAATGTTAACGACGTGATAATTGTTACTTTTCAACTTTATCAAACTGAATTTGACTTAAGTCAAATGCAATTTTTACTGTAAATGGGATTTTGTTCTCCATTTTTGAGCGCCAACATGGAATCTATCATATCTCCTCTTTTAAATCCCAGCCTTTCTCTGGTGTTCATGGAGTTCCAGAAAATATTGCGAAAATAATTCGCAGGTTTTTTAATGAACGGTATTACTAAAAAATCCCAATCAGGTAAGAAGAACTGAATAATGAATATAATTCCGCGCATAAAACCTCTGAAGACTGTTATACCTGCAAATATATAACATCGTAATTTATATAATGCATATAATTATATATGTATATGTATTTGACAAATGAAATTCACATTCTTTTCTTTTGTACATAAGAAGAATAAACAATTTTCTGATTCCCAGCAGATTATATCCTGATAAAAAAAATTCTTATAATATTGCATAATATTTTTAACATTTAATAATATTTGTAAGAATTTGTTACAAAAATATTTTAAATCTATGAACATTTCTGAAAAAAAATCTTAAACTCTTTTTAAATTTTATGAGCTTTCTTCAAAAAATTGTAGAATAAGAAATCTTATAGAAATTCTCAGAATTCATATGTATATACAGTGTAAAAATTCTAAAAAATGTAGACTTTCTCTGCACTTTTGAAAAGTGTTTTAATTCTTATAATATTCGAGAAATTTTTCAATAAGTTATAAAATGTAGAAATTATAAAAAATTCTGAAATTTATATAAAAATTATGAAAAATTATGAAGGAAATTTCAGAAAAATGTTCACCAATTATATATGTACAAAAGCTGAATGTTTTACGGAGCCAATAAAATCAGTGCAAGATCTTACCGGTTTTACAAAAAGCGGTCTCGTTATCGTCGAAAGAGTTTATGTTAATACCAAATGTCAGGGAAGCCAAAACATCGGTGGTGTAACGACTACTGATATCCTTCACCTCGTACTCACTCCAGCCATCCTCGTTCGTCGGCAAGTTCTCGATGAAGTTCAACATGGACTTCCCGCTCTCTATCATCAGCGGTATCATGTTTTTCAGTTTTTGTCCAGTTAAAACTGGAGTTAGTTTATTTCTGACATATTTCCATCTAGGCTGAGACATGGATAAGATGCTGTCCAGGCCTATCGGATCTCTCTGACTGCCTGAACCAAATCGCCGATTCGGGAAGTTGTCAAAATCCTTGATCATTATCTGTTTGATCAGATCGTGATCCCGCAAGATCAATAGCGGTTTATGGAAGATATAAAAACCGATGTAAGGATCATCTGGATCGGCACTATTGTATATTTCGCGTATCTTATCACCCGGCGACTTCTTCAGCATGATGCAGTCCTTGAAATTACCAAAGAACAAATGTGTCGGAGGACTTTTCACTCCGCGTCTATTCCAATAGGACAGCTTGTACTTGGCATACGCGTAGAAGAGGCTGAAAGAGATTATCAGCGCGGATGTGTAATAAATCAGGCAATCCATTGTGTCGATGAAATATTGTGATATCTGCTGTTTTATACGTTTTTCCTCCGATGTGTTTTTCTCCTACTATACCTCAAGGTTTCATCTGACATGTAACAAGAAGATTGCGTTTTTTATCACTCGAATAGCTTGCATAATATGTAATTATATTTATAGATATTGACGTCTAAATATACAATATATTGGCAGAACGGAAACACTTGACATTTTCTTAGAATTATAAGCGACTTAGTTACGAGCCTTAATGATTCTGCTTAGAATTTAGGTATTAATTAGGATATATCACTCTATACTGGAGCAATATTCTTTAAGCGAAGAGACACATATATTAGTAACTTCAGAGCGATGTTTTAAACGAGGAAAAAACGTATACGGGCAGGCGAAATTAAATTCGGATCCATAAATCACAAATCGATCGCTCATCAATCAGAGCGTGGTCAATCCACTCCACTTCTCATGTCCCTCGACAATTATAAAATAGTTATTTTATAATCTAATAGCTAGCTGTCAGATTAGTCAATTAATTTTATCAGAAAATGGTCTTCAAAATCAAAATATTTCACATGATCAAAAGTATGTCTCAACAAAATCACGCAAATTTATAATGTTTATGACGCATTGATAACTACATATATTTATTTTTAATGATTTCGAATGACGTAATAACGCAGGCATCAATTATGTATACAGAGTGCTCCAAAATTCGCGTGCGCGTATGCGTATTTACATTTTTATTTTAAACAATTTTCTCCAAAATTGTTAATGAAAGAAAATATTTCAGATAAAAGTAGAACGGATTTGAGGGGAACGTTTTTTTCTAGGCGGAAGAGTTAAAAAAGAGGTCATCTCCATTGCACTTTCTAAAATAGAATTATATAATTTCTTTACATAATATGATTCCTCTAATTATTTTGAATATAAAAATATTAAAATAAAGATAGTAAAAAAACAAAATACTTTATGAGATATATTTTATTCTGATAAATTTTTATATGAAGCATAAAATATCTCATAAATTTTCAATATTAAGTAAAAATGGATTGAGAAAAGTTCAACATAGATAAGTGAAGAAAGCGATATTTAGTTAAGACTTAGTGCCTAATAATAAATTTTTATGTAAATTTTTAGAATTTTTAATTCAAACAAACTGTATGTTGCGCGGTTATATTTATGGTCTTAAAACAAAGCTGAAATATGTAATCTTCACTCTCATAGAGTATATAATGTCACAAATTAAATTAACAGGTGCTTATTAACAACAGTAATATTAAATTATCAGTTTCACTGGTGATATTACGCACTTTAATTTTGTTCTAAAGCTGTAGACTGACAAATAATTGCGTAGTTTACTTATACTGAAAATTGTAAAAATGTATATAAAAGTTTATAACAGATTACTATAAAAGTTTATTAAGCACTATAAAGACTAGCTTTGAATGAATATATGCAAAGCGACAAAAGTTCTAAAGAGGTAAAATATTGAAAACAAAACATTTGAGAAAAAAATATTTTACATAAAAGTTGTAAAATTTCAATAAATGCAAATAGTGTAGTTTGTATTTGACCTTGAGAGCAAATATGGAGGAGTTTTTTCAAAATCAAAATTAAAATTTTAATTAACGGAATAAACCTCTATTTTTCTATTTAATATTCTTGTAGCCAACATCAAAGTTTTTTTAAAATACTAGAATGAAATTTCTTTTTTGATTACAGTGAATGAGAATAAAAGATTAAAATGGAGATTTAAATTGGAGAAATTCTCTCCAAGAAATATCCTAAAGATAGTTATTTTAAATATTTACAAGGATAGTTATTTTAAACATTTTTAAAAACGTTTAAAATAACGAAAAAAGTTCCCCTTTTTTTCATTAAAAAAAATATTAATTCAAACGTTAAAAAAAACGTTTGTTTAATACTAAAAAAACTTTTTTTTTATTTCAAGGAAATATTTTTTTAATGTTAAAAAAATGCTTTTTTAAAATTTGACGAAAATGTTTTTGTAATGATAAAAATAACGTTTAAAATAAAAAAAGAAAAGTCCCCTTTTTTCATTAAAAAAAAATTTATTCAAATGTTTAAAAAAACGTTTTTTTTAACATTAAAATTATATGAACAAAATTAGAAAAAATATTGTACAACGCAGAATCTTTTTTTTAATTTATTATTTTTTATCGACAGTACCTAATAACCTTAGACAACTAATTTTATTAATTAATTATAATTTTTAATTATATCTTTTTTATTTACCTTGTACATATTAATATAGTAATATTGTATATATTAATTATATATATTAATATATTAATATAATAATATTTTAAAGAATGTCACACTTTAGTAACAAGGTAAGCAAGTTGATAAAAGAATAACATATTTTTAAATAAAATTGATTGATTATAATAAACAACAGATTAACATTTATAAGAAATATACTTGAATAATATTGACTAATTTTTATAACACAATTCAATTGAATAATAATATATATATATATATATATTAATAATATATGAATAATATGAATAATAATATATATATATATATATATATACATAATTATATATAAATAATATATATAAATAATATATATATATATAATTAATTACAACTTATAAAATATATGATTTAAATAATATTATCCATTAATTACAAATTTATAAGATATACGACTTAAATTAATAGAATAATTAATAAAAATGGAATTCCGTTCAAAAACAAAATTTAAGGCAAGCATAAAAGATTTATCTATATATAAGCAAAATTAATTAAGACAAATTTACAGAAAAATTTTTTACCGTATGCATATTCAGCAAATCGTCATTCCGAGATATAAATATCAAAGAAAATATGGACTTTTAGTTTCCTTAATATTTGTCTATTCACCCTTATAAGAACTCTTTATTCCATAGGTAGTTATGATGTGAAGTTGAGTTTCCCAATTTTGTTAACTTAACTTTCCGAACAAGTATTTTAATTTCAATGCGATTCAGAGGACAATTTGACCAAATCTGACTCGTCGACAGTTCAAAACGGAATCCAAGAACGAGGTCGCTACGCTCTATGTGCGCAGCAGGTGGCGCCCTCTCGCATGCGTCGAATACGATACTACCGAACGGCGGTGTGTAGAACTCGTAGAACCATAACCTCCGATCCAGGCGGATTTCAATTGATTTCGATAGGGACTCACTGCATTTAATTTCTTCTTAATTTCGGCGATCGACGTACAAAAATCTCTTCGTGCAAGAGTAGCGTGAATATCACTTTATCGAGCATGTCGCACGTACTGTCGATCAGCACGTTGCGTTAATTGCGTACAATTGCACCGTGAGAAGGACGACGACGTACACGAAGAATGGCCTCCCCGAAGCGTGGAGTGCGATGAATCAGTTATGTTGCCCTCAACCGGTTACTTCAAAACGATAAATTGTCCGTTTTATGACGGCGGCTCGTGTGATCGACCCTATTGCCACTTCAAACACGCCAAGCGAGGTAAGACCGTGCGATTCCGTGGTCTTCCTCGAGGCACACGACTCCGAGATCTTCTGACGTAATTTAATGCGCGAGAGGATCTTCATTTCAATTGAATTTTAAGAAAAACTGCGTGTTAATTGTTTTATTCTTATTCTCCTCGCACGTTGCTAAGTCGCAATCATTTAGGCCTGGTTCTATCAATATAAAATTAACTTTAATTTTGTTTCAATTTATTTTTTATTATTTTTTCCTAATTTAAAGAATGATTTTTATTTTTCTAAAAATTAGAAAAAGATAAACAATAAATTAAACCAAGAGTTAATATTACATTAAAGTTAATGTTACATTAGTAGAGTGAAATCAAATCTTATGAGATTTTGACTTTGCAATAAATTCTTTGTTTGCTTCCTTTGTTCACTGTACTAGAGAAGACAAAGAATCATAGAAAACTAAATAAATTAGGTACAATATTTTTTTATTAAAGATTATTATAAAATAATTTAATCCTTAATGTTGTAATAATGATCATGTTAGTATCACATTTTTACAATATTTTTCATTATTTGTTAATTATTTTATAATTATATGTCTAATTTGAAGGTTAAACATTAATAAAATTTAAAAAGTAAATTTAAACTTGTGGCCTGATGTACTAAGGTCTGATTGTTTCACCTTTTGTTAAATTTTACCTATTGAGCAAAATTAGTCAATCACATGCGGATTGCCAGATTTATCTAACAGGTAAAATTTACCAAAAGGTGGAACAATCGACTCTAAATGTTTAAAAAGGAAATTTAAAATAATTTGTAAGATTAAATATGCAATATATTTTTTAAATTAATGATTTAAATATTTTGAGAAATTATACAAGCTCATTAAGTAACAGTTAATCGCATAAAAGATACACTCTTTTTTGCAAAAAATGTTACAAAATAATTTAATCCTTAATAATAGTTTAATCTTTATATTTTTATAGTTTTATTAATTGTTTTATATGTTTAATTTGAAGATTAGATTGAATATGGACTGATAATCTAATTTTAGATTATCTAAAATTTAAAAAAAGAAAGTTTAGAATAATTTGTTAAATATGCAAGAAGTTTATAAAGTTAATATAAGAGATTGAATTTTTTTTTGAGAAATTATTTACAAACCGGTTCATTAAATAACAGTCAATGTGAATGAATAAAGATACAATGAGATATTTTTATTTTATGTAGAAGATGCAGGAAGTACAGCAGGAGTGGCTGGAGTGGTGGAGACCCAGACAGCGGATCAAATACAGGAGAACAAATCTGCTGATGTTATGACTTCAACTCCTGACATGCTGCAACATCTAGTGACGGAAGCTGTAAAGAAAGTACTTGCAGATCAAGAAGTTACTGATACAGAGAAGGTTTCGCAGGTTTCGCAAAACATTGTCTCGCAAGTAGTGGAAGGTCTTAAGCCGACATTATCTTCTAGCTCCACTGTCTGTATGCACAATGCTACGCCAATTATAGGAAAGCATGTCGCGATGCCCACACCTATCACAAAACCAGTTGCTTGTGTCTATAATCCGACGCCAATAGCGGAACTGAAGAAACGGCATATACCTGTGGTCTCGTATATGCCGACCAGGGAGAGTAGAGTGGCTGTGAAACGTAAATTCTCACCAGAAAGAATTAAACCATGGCCGAGTGTCGTTCAGGAATCGAGCAATCCTCAAGTTACACCTGAAGTTATATATAAACCCACTGCAATAGTGAATACAACCGATCAGGATGTTGTACAAAATTATGTACCGACAGTTAAATTGGATACATCTTCTTTATCGAATTCGTATGACGATAGTAATTCGAATGATTATCAACCTAAATTTAAGGAAGTATATTATCCGAAATCTAAAAAGAGAAGGGAGGAATACGTTCCTAGAAAAATCAAAGCACCATTACAGACAGTTCAGCAGTTAAACAACACCACTTTAAATCAATTTGAGTCTGATTTTGATATGATAGATGAGATCATTACTTCCAATCACGCATCCACTTCTGTAATGCTAGAACAAGCGAAAGCGTCAGCCAGCGAGGATTCTCAGGATTATTCCTTGGACATTGAGCCTAGATTCTCCGATGACGAACCTATAGAAGATATGTCTACGGACGAACATAAGGCGAACGTAAAAAAATCTGAGCAAACGGAAGATGTAAATGAGAAGGAGAAGGAGAATTTACAACATGTAGGAATTGATACAGATAAACAAATTAGCAATAAAGATAATAAAATACATAGCAATCATTATGATGAAAAAATGGGTGATATACAAAATAGCGATAGATCTAAACAATATAAAGAGAGTGATTCGAGAAAATTATCGGATAAAAGAGACATTGCAAAGCAGGACACTGATAAAGAAAAAGAAAAACATAAGAGTCATAATAAAAATAAAGAAAGAGATAAAAGACATCATCATAGTTCTGAGAAAAAAGATAAGGAAAGATCTAGAGATAAATCAAATTCTAAAGATAAGCACCGCTCCTCGTCTAGCAGAGACAAAGATAGGAAAAGAAATAACCGCGATAGTAAAGACTCTTTGCATGGAAGTAGAGAGCACTCGAACTCGCGAAGGCACCGACACACTTCTCCGAAAAAAGACCGAAATGATCATCACAAATCTAGCCGACGCAATAAACATAAATCAAGTTCGAATTCAACCAGTTCTAAGTCAAAGCACACTTCGAGCAGAAATAACAAAAAGCATGACTCGGAATCAAGTCGGAAATCCAGTGACTCTCCCAGAAAATCTAGCAAGCATAAAGAAAGTAGTAGCGAAAGAAATTCGTCTGATAGATCTGATAGTTTTGTAGACAGTAATCATTCTTTCGTTGATGAAATTTTGGAATTATCAGATTCTGATCATGATGTACAAGAAGAGTGCCTAAGAATTTTTGAGGTAAATAATAAATAAATATAAATGTAATCGTAAATAATTTTCTTTAGAAGTTCATTTATCCTTTTATTTTTTAAAATTATAACAATAGTTATAAAATTAATTTATAATTTATTGTTTATTATAAAAATAATTATTTTATTAATTATAAAAATAGTTTATTTTTTGCCGATATATGTAATGTTACTTCATTCTTGTATTTTAATTAAAATTCTTGCATTTTAATATAAATTTTAATTAGAGATACTTAAAATTTCCTTGATTTATCTAATGAAAAATAAAAATTTATTAATAAAAGTAATAATTTTAGTACTTATGTAACGTATCATCAGTTATATTGTATATATTTATTCATTTCTCAGGAATATCAAGCTTCAGACTATCCAAAATTAGTATCAGTTAAAAAATCTGTGAAAGATGACACTGAGAATATGGAAGAAATTACAGAAGAACGTAAGAAAAGAGTTGCTCATCCTTCAGCGGCCACAAGTGTCACTCGGCAGATAGGTCCTAGTCAATTACCAAAAAAACATACAAATCCGTATCAGAAAATGTGTGAGCGATGGCATTTGATGAAAAAAGCAGCGGCTGAAAAGGCCGCAGAAAAGGCGACAGAGAAAGCGGCAACTGACATGAAGACTCAAACAATATCTACGTTAATAGATCGATCTTCAAGTACCACACAACGTGTTTCAATGCATAAAGAACATGTTGAATCTAACTCATCGATAAGTAATAATGACATGCTACCGAATACGAATGGCAAGTTGGATATATGCAAAATTATTGTGTTATTTGATTAAATATCTAATTAAACTGGTGTCAGATTTTGTGATTCGTCATTTGTCGTTCGTAATATAGTTCTATAATATAGTTCTATGATTAGAGTTGAATTTCTAGATTATTATTTGACCTCATAATTCTTTTACTCTTATCTTCATTCATTGATCTTCAATTTTTTTAGTTACCTTAATAATTACAAAACTAATACAGGATCGAATTCGATATGCCAATTACGAGTTAATCACTCTTACATGCATTATTTCAATGTAATTTTATATAGTTGTCATGAATGGATTTAGTCGTAGTGATTTGATTTCGTACTTTTTAATTTTATAAAAAATAAATCTGCATGAACAATTCTTTTAAAAAATTTAGGATCAGAATATTTTATGTTGAATCTAAAAGTCTGATTATATTAAATTTAAAAATCTTGATATAATGATTACAAACAAGAGCTGCTTATTGCTGCTGCTGCTCCAATTGAGGTCAAATACTAGAATTGAAGCAAGAAAATGATTTTTCATATATTAAATGTTTGTATTTAATGATTTTACATCTAATAATTTTATTATAATGATATAATATATTTTATAATATAATTTTTCCATATGTATAAAGGATGAATCTCGGATATTCCAACATTTTATCATGGGAAATGAACTAATTGCAATCTAGAATAAAAAAATATTCATCCTCCATCGGAAAACATCCATTGAGATTCATCCATATATATGTATACATAATAATAAAGCTCATATTAGACTATCGATTCTATAGGCTGATCCCCCTACCGATTCATAATCAACCAATCACAATAAATCAACCTCAATGTTATTGGTCCATTATGTTTCGATAGTTTAATAACTTCAAACCGTTATTATATTAACGATTGCACAATTGTGATTGACGATTATTTTTCAACTTAGAGCTGTTAGAGCAAAGCAATCGATGACTGCTTTGTTCTAATCGAATTAAAAAGTAATCGCCAATCGCTAATCACAATCACGCAATTGTTAATGCGATTTAAAATTGTCGAAATGAGAATCAAACAAAGTCTTTTGTTTTAGAGATAGACAACTTTATTATTCGTGAATTATCCAGCACTCGACAAGTTACTATAAGTAAAAATGACGAATTTGACAAATCTGTCCATACTATTTGTTAATTTTATGGAATCGCAAATCACGAATAATAAATCACTTAGTGCTAACGTTATATGTATTACAGGTCGCGTTCGAATCGCTCATGTTCCATATGCGAAATCTCTTGCGATGGAAAAAAAAAAGGTCGTAATGACAGCAGCGAAAGTGCTCTGCGCGGATACTAAAGTGATAGACAACAAAACAATAGCGCAAACTACGAAGGGCGGTGTACGCGTTGCTCATATACCGCAAGTGGTAAGTTTAATTGTAAAACTTATTAATTGTGATACAACTTAGAATTATACCAATGTAAATTAACTTTAATCTTGATTTAATTTATTCTTTCATCTTTTTCTTATTTTTAGAACTAGAACAAAGTAAAAAATAAGTTAAACTAAATATAAAGTAACTTAAGTGGATACTGGAGTGACGACATTATTGATAAAGTCGTACAAAAATTTCTGAATTGATTGAACGGAATAAAAAATTTTTTTACAGGATTAAAATAGACGTAAAATTAAGAAGTGGGGCAGTGTAAAAACTTAAATCTATTCTATAATGCGCTTTTTGTTTTCTTGTTTTTTATATCTTGCTTTTTTCCCTCTTTGTAACTTTTATTGACAGTTGTATTTCTTGTCACGTTTTTCTTGTTTCTTCCGAAGTTCGTTGATTTTTATCTCGAGCGACAGAAGACAGAAAATGGAATAATAAAAAAGACATGATGTAAAAAAAAGCAAGAAGCAAGAAACAGAAAACAAAAAGCACGTAGAACAGGTTTTACATTTTTCAACTGATAGAGCTGTTATCATAGATGTTTCTTTAATACAAAAGTTTTATAACTTATATGGACAAAATGATGCATCAACATTGCATTATTTGTCGAATTAATTGAACGAATTGTAACGAATTGAGTTTATGGAAATTAAGAAAGCTTAAAAAAAAGGATTTATACTAATTTATAACTTACGACGTATATGTATGCTTAGCAAAGATTCAGAATGATAAATAGCAATAATTGTGTCTAGCAGTATAGGTATTTACGTCAAATTTTATATTTAAGATTGTCTTAAGTACAATCTTAAGATGTCATAAATCTAATCAAAGAACTTTTTTATTAGCATCTTAAGACATTATTTAAGATATTATATGTCTTAAAATAAGGATTATAAATACCGGCCCAAATCTTGGAAGAAATGGCTTTGTAATATGTTAGGTAAGGACAGATGTATGCATTTGAGTGCAACAAAGCGATGTAATGTACGAATTAAAAATATTACTATTGTCGACATTTTTTTAGAATTAAAAAAGTTTGTATCGACATCTAAATTCGTCACTCCAGCATCTCCTTAAATAGAGATTAAAGTTAATTTACATTAATATAGAAATGAACATTAGGATAGTAGTATTCATAGTCGATTCTTATATTTAAGACCTTAACCGGGAGTGATCGCATACCGATCATTTTGTCGCATTCTTCTGTTTTCTATTTGTATCTTTCAATTTATTGATACTATTATATTTTTACCTTTACGTAAATGTTTGTTAATGTTTTTTTGTATAGTATACGAAAATAGATGACGTAAACATGCTTATATTTACTTAAAATTTGATATATTTGTAATGGTCGATGTAAAAGACCATAGCGCGCGCAATTACGTTAGTCTTCTTTTATTTCTTTTATTGGCTCTCATACCCAGTTTGGCCGCGACCTGGCCATAAACTAGGCCACTTCGAAAATGGAGATAATATTAGGAAAAAGTTCGTGGCGTTTTTTTAATGTCATCTAACGGGAAAAACGCCACGAACTTTTTCCCACACTTAATAAATCAAAAAAAGGAAACAATCATGAAAAAGATAGCTTGTCAAAAATTAGGGATGATGCAACATTCAAACGGAACACGCCCGTCTCGATACGCAATAGTACGTATAAACTCATTTACGTAAGTGTAATTAGTGTTTGTAGTCTCTTTTCTTATTAATTATTACTTATAATAATTATAATCATATAATCATATAATACATGTATTCTAATTATAACACATATAACTATGCGAAAATATATTTCGGTCAAAATGACCGGGACGCGTCCACTAAGTTTTACTTAGTTTTGAGACGCGCCTCCCGGGTTAAATAGAGTCTAAAGATATCATGAACTAATTAGATTAATATTATGATTAATAATTATAGTCAGTTTTTAAGACCGTCTTAAGTAATATCTTAAGTCACTAATGCGGTCTGGTTGGTTCATGACATCTTAAGACTGTACTTAATACTGTCTTAAATATAAGATCCGACTATGAATACTGGCCTATATTCATTTGTTTTTTGTCATACGATAAGCTTTTCAAGCCTATTTGTTGACTGCACAAAGAGATTCTCTCTGTTCTGCAGCCAATTAATACGTTTGTAAAAGTTGTAAAAGTTTGTCGTAAAATTCTATTTACGCAGGTGCCTCAACTCATGCGTCCAGAACCGCTGCAAGTCGCTACCCAAAAATTCCCCTTAAATGTTCGTCAGTATTATATTAATGTAATGCACGATATATGCGTGCAAATTTATACGAATGGGGATGATGCAGCGCAACGAGCTGTTAGAGAAGAATTCGCGTGTCACGAGAGATGCAAGGCACTCGCGGTATATAAAAATTCATGCATGTTGGCGGCTCATAGATTAAGAAAGGAAGTAGATCAAAACCAGTCGAATGAGAAGTTCGTTAATTTAAGCGGTATGATGTCTCACGAAGCTGTTCTTGTTGGCAAGTCAAAAGGTTCTTGGAGTGTAGTTAAAAGCAAGAAGACTATGATAGATTTTAAAGGACCAGCGCTCTATAACATGCTTAAGAAATGGATTATGTCGGAACAGCAGCTTAGAGATAACGGATTTCCGCGTAAACACCCAGATGATACAAAGGTTAGAAAACAATACAGATAAAATATATAATTGAAGAAATTATTATTATATACATTTGTTCAAATTATTACAGATGAAGGAAATAAAATAAACGATAATAGATATAAAGTAATAATAAATATAAAATGTTGAAATATTCTGTTTGCACGAAATATTTATCAAACATTTATCAATAAAGTACGTTTTTATATTTTGTAGGGACGAGCGAAGATGTATGTAACAAATTCACGGAACCAAACCGTTTTGTCAAAAGTGCCTAATGAGAGAATATGTAGCCGGTGTGGCCAAGTGTATATGATAAATAAACAAGGCTTTGCTGTACGACAACAAAATTGTATATATCATTGGGGCAGAAAGTTTTCAGTTAGAGGCGAAGGTAAATATAGTTGTTGTCAGCAATATGGTTCTGCTCTTGGTTGTTGCGACGCAAAGACGCACGTGTGGGATTATACAGATTATGAGAATCTTCGTGGTTATGTTACGACTTTATCGAAAGGTAAGGTATTTTCAGATTCTCTTGCACTTTTCCCATACATGTATTCAAATATATTAATTTCTTTTTCCGTGTGCAAAGATGTTCCTATAGATGAGCAAGGTGTTTACGCACTCGATTGTGAAATGTGCTATACCACACAAGGCTTAGAACTAACCAGAGTAACGATTATTGACGAAGATTGTAAAGTAATATACGAAACGTTAGTCAAACCGCAAAATCCAATAATTGATTACAATACGAGGTAAATTGTAAAAATTATAAGAGACCCAACTTATTGGACATATTAGAATATAAGTCGACAAATTATTGATTTATGTATACGATAATAATTTGCTATAATAGGTTTTCAGGAATTACGGAAGAAGATATGAAGGATGTGACGACGAATATTTTAGATGTACAAGCTACGCTTCTCACGATGTTCTCGGATAAAACGATCTTGGTAGGTCACAGTCTTGAAAGTGATTTCAAAGCTTTAAAATTATTACACGATACCGTCGTGGATACCAGCGTCATGTTCCCGCATAGAAATGGATATCCGCAAAAAAGGGCATTGAAAAATCTCTGTTCCGAATATCTTAGAAAAATCATACAAAATGATGGTGAGTTTATAATTTTTTGTATGAGAAGGGTAAAAGATTAAGTGTCTATAAATGACACATAATAATTAAAATAATATTTAATAATGATTTATATTCCAGTTGGTGGTCATGACAGTAAAGAAGATGCCATCGCTTGCATGGAATTAATTCGTTGGAAAGTGAAGGAAGAAGCGAAATTACAGTGAAACTGTGCTCACACTTTTTTAGGAACAAACGTTACAATTGTTGTATATTAATTACAACTTACAACTCGTTTTTCGATAATAAATGATATTATCGAGGAAATACTGTTAAAGACAATTTGATCAAATTATTTTGGGATTGAGTAGTTCCGCGAATAATTAGACAGAATATAAGCATTATTAATGTCCATCTGATATTAATATTTGAATAATTAACTTATACGTATTTAATTTATGATTTTTTATTTTTCATGAGTAAGCACATCTATATTTATAACATAATATTCGTGCAAAATTAATTTTTTACCTTATTAGTTATTAGTTTTTTCTGTTTGGATAATCGAATAGCAAAGTTGCAGTTTAAAATCGAATTCTTATTGCGTCATAAATGTGTGTACACACATATCTACGATATGCATCTAGAATGCGTAGAATGAAAAATAATAAATTATTAAGCTAATTATTCAAATGTCACCAAAATTTTTACAGGTTGGTCTTTAATGGTATCTTGTTGCAGGCCAGTACTGTTGTGCATACATACTTTACTGCCTACATACTGTGCACTTTTTATATACTGTATTATATCTTCTTGTGTATAAATATGTAATATACACTCATTGACCTCGACTTAGGATTTCTTTTTAAACTAAATGGATTCATCTAGCTAATAAAATTATATCTACGACATAAATTCTTATCAAATTTATTAAAGCATTAAGTCAAATGAGAAAATCTCAGTGCGGAGAATTTGACATGCATCGCGACATTTTAATTAATATTTTTGTATCCCGTTACATTATCGCTTATTTATATTTTATATATTTTATAGTATTAAAAAGATGAAATATGTTGCACCTATTTATTTACTGATTCAACCTTATAGCATAGACATATTTCAAAGAACAATAATAAATTAACAACTTATTAATGATATTGTATGGTTATAAAACAAATAATAATTAGATAAATATATTTATTTTTATACAATTGAGTTTATGCATTACCGAAAGATGCATTTATCCCTTAAAGTATTGAAAAAAGTAAGAATTACATTTATGTGTGCATATAAAAAGTTTATGAATATGTGTACATAATTATTATTAGACATTTTGAATTCTAAAGTGAAATCTAATTCTGACGAGATCGCTGTTTTAGGGCTTGCGCACAATATATTGAATATTAGGAACAGAAATCTTAATATTTATTCCTATTCCTAATATTTTCTTCATTGTGTGTAGGGCTATGTGGATAAAATACAACACATCGACCAGAGAGAAATCTGATGCTTGGTCTATAACTTTGCTTTTAAAAAGGATTAACATATTTCTCTGATGTGTAATTTATACATATACGTTTATCTTATTCTTTCTAAAATAATAAAAGTTGTAGCAAATAAGTTATTAGAATGCACATCTTCTGAAATTTGTGACAAATTGTCGAAAAAACATTCCTTGCAAAAAGTATATATTTTTTAATATAATAATAATAATATCAATTGATATAATTGTTGACTATCTTATCGACTATCGGTAATTATAAAAATATACAATTCAAAGTTGTGTGTTTACCCGTATAATATGTAATAATAAATTAATCTACATATATATAATATCAACTATATTTTATGTATCATCTATGTAAACAATATATAGATTATCGAAGCTTATGTTTTTCAGTGTTCAGGGAGATGCTTTTCATTTGGTGACACAAGTGTTGTTTTATTTTTATTACTCACTAAGAGAAAGAAATAGATATACTGTTTTATTTTTATTACTCACTAAAGAAAAAAATAGATATGTTTGTATCGATTTGTGTCACTAAATGAAAAGCATCCATTAGCGCTATATTAAAGGCTGTTCGTGGAGCTGCAGATAGCGTTAACAATAAACACAATCATGGCGTCATTAATGGTAATGTTTTGCGTCATAACTGCACTATCAACGCTATTTCTTCCGAGATAGTATGTTAGTTGTTAGCTCATTTGCAAACTTTGTGAACAGACTGAATATCTATATAATGAAAGAGAATGGATTGAAATTTATTCAGATTTTCAGAAGCAAATTTCAAATTAAATTTACAGACAGTAAATAGTTGGCACATGAAGTAAAAATAGATTACGCATGCACGTTGAGTAAACGCTGATAAACGCTTCACGTGCCTTTTACGACTATTTACTTAGGGGTGAAGCCGTGGACCCTCCAGCAAACGAGAATGGATTGAAATAAATTGAAATGGATTCAGATTTTCAGAAATAAATTGATTCACGAATGTTAAAACGAATGCTTTTCAATCCTGTATGCATTTTTATTCATTTATAGGAATTGCATGAAGTTTATCTCTATGCCATTCAATCTAAAAATAATATTAGCTTTTTCTGCAAAACACACACATTGTGAATACTGTTCAATTCAAAATTTTGAATAGGAAATGCAGTTTTTCAATCTAATTGCATCCAATTAAATCTAATTGAATTCAATTGAATCTAATTAAATAAAAAAAAAGTATTCGCTATTTAAAATACAGATAGAAAAAGCATTCAGATAGAAAAAAATTTCAATCCATTTTAATTCATTCTCATTTGTTGGGCCATTTCTATCTATTATTATCTCTATTATTTTATTTTATTCTCTTTATTTACAAATACAAGAAACTTCAACGTGTCATTTCTTGCTTATAATGTCACGATCCTATATGGCAATACATAATTGGAAGTTCTAGAAATGAATAAAGCAGCATCAAATAAAAACAAGATGATGCGCTACAAACTTTGCATACATTCTTATGTACTCTTTTTATAAATGTAAACCTCACAATTATGGATTTTAACATATATGCTCCTTCGATATCTAATTATATTACGCTTCATAATGTTGAAACTATAATGTAACATCGTAAAAAGAAAAGCCATAAATGGAACGTTTTTCTGTACATTTCATATATATTGCACACATTTTACAAAATTACATCTCGGTGAGATTTACGTCAAAATATTTCTCGATCACTATATGCCGCTCAAATAATTCGTGTATTTAACAGTTAATGACTTCAGCTGGACATTGGACAATTATCGCGCAATTATTATTGCGTTACGTTCCTTCTCATCGTGGAACTCGATTGATTAATACTTTGTAAGTGACTACAGTGCAAATATCGCCGGATATAATTTGCAACATTAATCGCTCACGATGCAGAGTGCTTAATTATTTCTCGTATTCCTTTTTAACATTTTAAAACGTAGACCTAACGTAGATAGGAACTTTTATTTCCGAACTTTTACAAAAGTTTTAATACTGGAAGGTAATATTAATTACTTTTTTCAAGTATTAAAAACACTATTGTCCAGTGCTTTTAATTAGTGAAAATAGATAATTTTCAGCATTGGTCAGTATTAAATTGAACTTTTGTAAGGAAAACACTCGATCTCCTCATTGAAGAATTATCCAGTTCTATTGTTCGCAAGAACACATGATGTGATCGTGGTATACAAAATATTTCTCCTTTCTCCTTCTGCCTGTGCTATTATTGTCTGCACATTCATCGTTCTAACTTATGCTGTTTACGGATAAAGTTTGAATGACTACTGTTCTTATAGATGTATCACGTACATCAAAACGAGGATTTAAAATCCGGCGAATGCCAACATTCTTCTCCTTCGATATATCCTTCTTTCCCTTTCAAAAGTTTTTTACAAGTAGCGAGAGTAAAATGGTTTAAAATATATGTCGTTTTTTTGTCTCATTTTTATTTGCAAAAGTCGGTTCTGTACAGGGGGATCATATAAATTCCCGTCAGTTTTTTTACACATACAAAATACTTTACACATCCGCCCTCAGATTGCATATTTATTGTCTGCGTATTTTTATAGCACGTTTTTTCATGATACGATCGATTGTGCTCTCATCAGATATTAACAAATATTATATAAAAAGAAAAGAATACATGTACACTGCTTTTTATTAAAATAAAGCAAATAACAATCACTATGGCGCTACGAGTAATAAAAGTTTTTAAGATACTCAGCTGCATAACGAAACGCAACGTGTGTTGCTCCGAGAATTTACGTTCGCATATATTTTTTTATTTCTTTTCTTTTTTTTATCTTGTTTTATCACATTGACGAAATTTATAAAGCAACTAACCGCGAGGTGATTCGGTAGATTCAGATGAATTCATGTACTGTTAAAACACGATCGCGACGCATTCCGCCGCGATTCTTTTCTTCTTCTTTTTTTACTCGTATAAGTGCACTGTGCTATCTTAATTAGATCGACTTGAACGCAGTTCACAAGAAGACACGCACGCCGAAGAAGCGTTCTGTCGGCGGAATCGGAATACCTATGTCGGAATATCCCTGATGAAAAGAATTCTCACACAATATCTTATAATATTTAACTATTATATATTACAGTTGACAATATAATAAATCGATTAATATTATTAATAATATTTAAAAAAATTTTTTTATATTTTTATGAAGATTTATGAAAGAATTATATCTTAAATTTCTTCAAATTTATAAGTTTTCTATGGAATATTTGTGTAGAATGAGAACCCGTACAGCATAGAAACTTGTAGCAACATTGCTGCAACATTTTAATGTTGCATATTGCAATACAATGTTGCAGAAATATTGCGAAGACTTTTTTTTGCAATATTATTTCAGCAATATTACTGCAGCAGTATTTTAAAAATATTTCCAGCAAGAGACACAAATTGACACAAGAGTTATCCTGTTCTTGTTCAAAAATCAGTAAGAAATAAAAACAAGAATAACTCTTGTCGATTTGTGCCTCTGCTAGAAAGCTTTACTTTGAGTATTAAGACTTATATATATTGATTTGTGTATAATCCAATAAAGTAAGGATCTAGACATAATGGAAGAATAGGAATTAATGATCACGTTTACATGGCACACTTAATCGGGTTTTATAACATCTGTAGTTATGAAATTGAATCTCAACTATATTCCTCTGAAAAATGAAATGACTGGTTAATTTCTAACTATGAATATTATTAAATCCGATTAATGTCCATTTCAACCAATATAGTATTAATTTTAATCTCAGTTCAACTTATCTTCGTCTTTTTCTAGTTCTAAAGATTAGAAAAAGACGAAGAGTAAATTGAATCGAAATTAAAGTTAATCTACATTAGTGAAAACGGACATAAAGTGTAAACGTAGTCAATATCTATAATTTATAGACGTAAAACAATTAGAAGTAAGAATTAAATATAATGCACAATGAACACAATAATAAGATATAAGACGTATAATATAAAAAATTATAAGTAGAAGTTAAATATAACATACAATGAATACAAATAAAATATGATTTCATAATTAATTATGTCTTTATAATTTATAGGCGTGCATTCCGCACAGTGCATATGCACAGTCAGTATTGAAAATTTATAATTCATGTTAGGTATACTGTAGATTTTCAGTACTGGCAGTGTATATCAGAACACACCTATAAAATATAAAGACATAATTAATTATGAAGTCATATTTTATTTGTATTCATTGTATGTTACATTTAACTTCTATTTCTAATTTTTTATATTTTAATTTATACAGTACAAAATCTTATATAATCTTAATAAATATTGCGATAACTTTGTAATATTACAAGCAATGTTGTTGCATTATTACAATGTTTCTGCAATAATATTGCAAACATTTCTCCACTATGCGCAAAACCTAATATTGCATATATATTATGTTGTAATATTGCTGCAACATTACGTATTAATATTTTTAAAACGGATATTTTTACGTTGCTGTAATGTTGTTGAAATATTACAGCAATATTTTTGCAATATTGCAATCTTTCAATGAAATATTTTTGCTGAAAAATGTTGCTGCAATATTTCTGTGCTATATGGGAAATCTTAGAATATTTCAGTATTCTAGAAAAGATGCCGACTTTCTCAACATTTGTGAAAAGTATTTCATATAAAAAAAATTTGATAAAAAGTTATAAAATTATAAAAGGAATGAAGAAACTAAGCTGAAATAGATGCAATAAACAATGCATATTTTTCGCGATAAGTTATTTTAAGAAATTTATTAGTATCATTATTAAATTGACAATCAATTTAATTTGTGATAATAATATTTCAATGTCAGTTTATGATTGCGTTTCAAATCCGACAACTAATCGATGCAGGTTATATACTTGAAAGAAGACTTTAAAATTTACATATGTATAAACACCATTAAGCACCAAGATCCAAAATTCATTCTTATCCTTGAAAATATTGGCTATTTTATGTGATTTATTCATAAATGTATAATTATTTACTTCATATGTATTTATTTAATAGTTAATAAACAGTGGAATATAAAATATAACAGTAATATGTATAAAATCATACAGAAATTCTGAAAAGTTCTGAAATTTATACAAATTCTGAAAAAATTATATAAAGCATTCTAAGAAAAATTTTCACCAAGGATATCTCGGCGATTCCAGGCAACGTCGTAAAAGCGATAATACTGAACATGTGTGGGCCGAAAGGCGATGTCTTGGACGTGAATCCCTCTCCCCCATCGCGAAGACTAAATATTAGTCTCCGATGCGGTGCCTATAATATATTGTACGTAGCGTACCGTAAAATACGGTAATATGTACACGGAATGTAACGATGTCCTTTCGTTCCCTTCTTCTCTTTTCTTTATAAAATATCCTAATTTATTACAATATTATACAGCGGCGCGTATCGTCCGTATGAGCCACGACGGACGCACCGAGCGAAATTAATATATCATATTTGAAGTATCGCTTAAAACACAAAAACGTGTTGTACTACGTGTTGCAATTGTGTTCAAAATACGAATTAATCCTCCAGGGCTGACGGTTTATTGGTTTCAATTATAAATTTCTTGTCAAAAATATTAATTCAATTTTTTTATGTTATATCTGTAAATTTAAATTATTCTTCTTAAAATATACTTAATATTCATGTTTTTAATTCTTTTTATAATTTACATTTTTATATTATTTTTTCTTGAAATACAAATTTGTTTTTTTTTTTAACTGTAATAGTAAGTTAACTCTAATAGTAAGATTAGAATCAAATATGATGCCCTCCAGCACAAAATATTGCAGTAATATTGCGCAATATTACAAAAATTACAGCAATATTGCTGCAATATTGAAATTTTAATATTTTATTGGAAATATTACAATATCGTGAAATATCGTAATTTTAATATTTTGTAGGAAATATTGTAATATATTGCTGCGATATTACAATTCAACACATAAGCACGTGATTCCGCCATGAGATGAACGCTTCTTGTAAGAAGAAACATCCAGGTCTATAAGAAGGTGTATGCAAAAGTTGGCGAGTCTTCTGGGAATTTCCAAGATCTTTGCGATATGTTTTCTAAGCTCTTAAATGTTTTTTTTATTATAATTATATCGTGTGTACTTTGATATATCATGCTAAGCAATGCAATAATATTTTAGCAATTAATAAAACTGGATTAATTATCGAAATATTGCATAATATTGCAGTAATATATCTATAATATTTCTCTAAAAATTGCTACAATATTGCAGCAATGTTTTATAAAACATTACAATCTTTTAATTATTAATATTGTAACTTAAATTATTAATATTGTTATAATATTACTGTAATTTTATGCTGTCTGGAATCCCATGTCTTCAGTCAAAGTATTTTCTGTTTTACTGCAATTATTTAAAGGTTAATAAAATTTATATTTTTTTGCTTAAATTGGAAATTGTAAAATTTATTCAAAAATATTTTTAAACATCAGAGCATCTGCAAATGGTCTTCTTCGCTTATGTGCGTATTTTATTTTTTTTTGCCTGAAATTTATCTATGAATTTTTTATCTATAAATAAACAAAAAAAGGAGTTTCATGTTATTTTTTTTTTCATTTTGTACATTGATTAAATGAATGAATAAAACAAAGAAAGATTCGATTCTATCTTCCTGGATATGTTCTGAAAAAACTTTACGTTAGAGAATTAATTAACATAAATAGGTTTATTAAACTCAGCTTCAATAATCGCTGTGTTATAGATTTTGGCGTCAGCTCGGGAGGGTTAAATCGTTCACATAATGTCCGAAATAATCGTCAATGGAACATTGACTTGTAAATGTATTCGGCTTTCAATCGCCCATCGTGTTTCCTCTTCGAAGCGATGCTATTTGCGTACAATTTCGCCAAGGTTCATCCTTGCCGTGCGGAGTTTCCAATCGGCTAACGACACCTCGATGCAGTCGATCGAATGAAATTCGTGAATTAATTTCTTAATAACTGCTCACTCGTTCCTATGCCAGCTTTAGACGATAAACTGCAATTATCGCGTTTATATCCCAAAATTTTCTTCTAATTTTTGAAAAATACATTCGTTAAATGACAGTACTAACAAATGTATTTTGCAGTAAACACCAACCAACAATAACGTATAACATCAATCCCTTATAATATTAGGGACTTGCAACAACATTGTTGTAACATTTCAGTATTACTGCAATAATAGAATAATTTACTGCAATACTAGAATAATTTATGCTGTATGAGAATGTTATAATTTCATATTATAATTGTTATGTAACAACACATGTGTTATGTTACATTTATAACATTAAATGTGAATAAATTATGACGTTGATGTTATGCTACTGTTAATTTATTAGTTTATGTTACGGTGTTTACTGGATTTTTATCGCTCTATCGCACGAGATTTTGCTGGCTCTCGTACTGACAATAACTCGTGTCATCGATTCAACTTCTATAAACCTGACAATATATCCTATCTTTCAGGCGAGTCTCTTGTAAAAAATTTAATACTAATGCTGGACAATTAATCACTTATTTTTAATATTAAAGTACTATATTAACAATATTCTTAATGCTCAAAATAAATAATCAATTAATCAATACTAGTATTAAATTTCTATAAGAATTATTTTCTAGAACCGAAAGACGTTCCGCATATTGATAAACAATTCAGAAGATTAAAAAATCTTGGAATTATTTGCGCGAGGAAGACCAAATTCCCATTAAACCGCATCGTAAGAGCTAAAGTAGGATTTTATGCGGCAGATATTTCAAGGGCTTTGAGTAAAATCTCCGAGAGTTTCTCCAAAGCTTCCAAAAATAGGTCGTGTGGCAGCTTCTAAATACCTATCTAAATTTCGTCGTATACGAAGGCAACTATTCGAAGACACATACGCGTTGGTATTACGACTACACGTGCTTTTATTTACGCGCGCTCCGTGGAAGAGCCAGAATTCTCACTGTGAGTCCAAGGATGAACGAACTCTGGACTTACGGAGTCCTAACATTAAACTGCTATCGCAAATCTCTGATTGTAATTTAATATGTAACTTCATAAATTATTTCTAATCGGAAAATACAACAACCTTCAATTTTTTTACTTGTTATACAGTAAAGAGAAATTATGCTTTTAAGATCTTGAAATCCTTAAGTTTCGAAACTAGCGAAACTTAGGCTTTACTTGTTTGACAGATATTTTATTAGATGCCGAAGAATATTTGCAAAATTATCGCCATTTAAATGTTTCTATCGGCTATTCTGGAAGAAATTAATTCTCAAACTTTAGGTTTGAATTTCAGAGTTAGGAAGAAAAATTCCACGTTCCGTTAAAATACAATTTTTAGATAGTCGACGAATTAATTTGCCACGTGCTACCGACTTCGTATTATCTTCTGATATATTAGTAGCTAATTGAAACCTGAGTACGCGCCCGCTCGACTTGACAAGGTACAAACGATCGGTCACTTATATTTTGCGTTTTTAAAAAAAAATTATGAATTATTAAGTATTGAAACGTTCGCATTGATAATGAAAATCATTTGACCAGTTTTCACGAAATGCAAACAACCAGTCCCAAGATACCTACTCTTTAATTCATTCTTGGCGAACGCAGGATATAAGTGGTGAATTATTAATACTTTGCCAAGTAATACCATTGCGACCATCCGTCCGTGGGACTCGTCGGCGGACTGACAGATCGATGATTAGATTTGGTGGAATATACTTTCAGACGACCACAGCCTCGTAGGAATGCCCTTTCGGTCCGACAGTTCTAACTTGTGCGTCCCGCCTACCGGAGAACGCTATAATTTGCGACTTCCTGCAAAAGAAAAATACAATACGCCTTGTTCGAGCATTTGTAAGTCGTTCCATCTATCGAGCATGCGATAAACTGATTTTTCAATCATTATGACCATAGAAGTTCGAGGAAATGTTAGATAGAAATTTTATTGCCGTATGTATGTTTCTCGATGTAATTGATTTTTAATGTCGTTATAATGTCGATTTAATATCATACCACATTCCCAGGAAGATAATTTTAATTATAATGTAATTAAAACTTATATAAATAATAAAATTAGCATATTGCTTTCTTACTTCAAAAGTGACTCTTAAGAACTTAAAGAATTAAATTTCTCAGAAAAGAGAGGAAGAAAAAATTATTTTTAACTTAGTAAAAAATCTTGACCAATCAAATATTATCAGCAAAAGAATATATTCTTAAAATAATCATTTTTGTCATTTTCAGAACTCTTCTTTCAAAAATCACTTTTCAAATTGTGGTAATTTTGACGAAATCCTTTTTAAACTATTCTTTTTGAGTTGTGATGATTTTGACGATTGTTCATAAAGTTAATTAGTTTACTTTTAATGATAATAATATTTACTGAATTCATTTAGTAAATTCAAGAATCACATTTTTTCAGTTATGTCATTTTAAAGGAATGATATGTTTGTATGTATGTATGTTAAAATTGTTATGATTGCTATTAGTTTCGCTTGTGGTTATACAAAAATTAATCTTACTACGGTCAGGGCGCGTCGAAATCTTGATCTCCGACCAGGTACAGAAATTGAAAGGCAATCGCCAGCAGGCTGATCCCGAGCAAATCACCCATCGCGGTCAGATATGGAATCGCCGAGTTGTCGGGATCGATCTTTCGCTTCCACATCCAATGGATCATTATGTAGGCGATGTAGAGGAGAGCTGCGACCTGCAGCATCGCTGCACAGAGGTAAACGAAGACGAAGAGCGGAGTCATCGATGTGTTACCGTCTTTCATGTAATTGATCAGGTAAATGAAAATAACGTGGCCCGGTATCACCATTGTCATCAGAACTCTCGTGGTTCTAGCGTGCATACCTGAAGAAACAAAGCAATAAAGAATCATGAAAAATCTTGATTATTAAAAAAAAAACACGAAAGAGGATACCTTTCCCAAAAAAATTGGCAATTGGAGTGATGAAGATGACGGGGTGGGTGTGACCCGGTGGAATTAGAAGTGTGCCAAGTTCGGCTTGTTTGTGAAGTGCCGTTGATATTCTGCTGGCCTGAACGGCCACCAGATTCCCACCGACGCCATTAATAACCGGCTGGAACACTGTCAGATTCTCGAAACGCGACACCATAAACTCCAATATAAGACCGCCGCAGCTATAATAAAACATTTCGCAATTATAGATTCTTCTTTCTTTTGAGCCATATTCGAAATATGATAGATAAATGTGATTAATAAAATTCTAATAATATACAGAATAAATGATTTTGCTAAAGTATTCAAAAACTTAGATAGATTGTATAGATCTGAAAGTAATTTTGTTGGCTTATCAAAATACGTAAGAATTGCAAGCATGATGAACAATGCCGCAAAAAGTTTTTACATTCTAACAATCAGCTTAAATGTCTTACATAATTATTTTCAAATCT
>Ga0157364_1000394_pt1 | contig 28381 bp, 21 predicted proteins | sample AttsexASBM2_FD_111476 | JGI IMG/M metagenome (GOLD analysis project Ga0157364, IMG submission 111476) | Fungus gardens microbial communities from leaf cutter ant in Ribeirão Preto, State of São Paulo, Brazil - Atta sexdens ASBM2 | ecosystem: Host-associated > Fungi > Mycelium > Unclassified ... | reverse complement strand
TTGATATAGCGATTTTCCAACATTTCGATGCCCTTTCTGTAGTACGAAACGTCCAAGCCTTCGAAATACGCCTCGGTTTCCGCGATGACTTCCTCATTCGATGTGAATTTCTTTCCCTGGAGCCACCGCTTGAGGTTTGGGAACAGATAATAGTCGCTGGGGGCCAAGTCTAGAGAATACGGTGGGTGAGCAACCAATTCGAATCGTATTTGGCCATCGCTTTCAAGGACGTGTGTGACGGTGCGTTATCGTGATGGTGACAGAACGAAAGCGAAAGTAGCGCCACTTAAAAGACTGTAGCTTGTAAATGAACGAAATGTCATGAAACTTCATACATAAACTAGTGACAGATGAACCTCTCGAAATGAATCACGTTCATTTTCTAGTGACGCCAGGTATTGAAAAATCCCGGGACTTTTCAGCCCATGTAGTATATATATATATATATATATATGTAATCAAAATATTAGTTTTCTGGTAACATTAGTTTATTCCTAATCTTATTTAACTTTCCTATCTTTTCTATTTCAATCAATTGTAAAAGAAATCAATTGTTAAATAAAATATGATGTTATTATGATTAGGAAAATTTATATTTCAATTACATTTAAGTCGTATAAGAAGGAAGAAAATTTAAATATTTTTTATCTTTTGCAAATAAATATTTCAAATATATTAACTTTTAATTAACTTTTACTACTTCCATTTCACAAAAAAATTTAAAGCAAATTTAAAGATTCGAAAAGCCGATAATTTTTCTTTTTGAAAAAATGAATTATGAAGTATTTCTCTAATTGTTCTCTAACAAATACGACTTATAAAGTCAATAAATAATATTTAGGATAATCTTTTTTTAATTAAACATATCAAAATTTTAAGTTACATGATTTCAACACTAGCCAATAATCGACAAGTGATTTTAATTGTCGCTTTTCGAATCTGATACGCAAGTCGCGATGCGGAAAAAGTCAATGATTCAATCGATTTTCTTGGGAACTGTGACACGGGCCGGCGAGCCGTCGCGGATTTTAATCCGCGGTGTTCAATTAACGAACGCTTGCTGAGCCGTGACGCGTCAGCCGTATCATCGCGCGTAACGATTGCTTTCGTTGCGCGACAATGCAGAGCCGTTCGCAAATTGGAAAGCGACGCGCTTCACGCTCATGCGCCGGTGGCCGCGCGGTACGATTAACGCGTTAATTATACAGATCAAGGGACGCTGCGTTGGGTGTATTTTAGGTAATTGGGAGCTTGCCGGAATCGTCGCGCACCCACCGTCACGCCTCTGTAAAGTGTCTGTGCATGCGTGTTTCACCTGAATATCTACCTGAGAGAACGGCGACGAAGCGACAACGAAGCAATATTGGATCGAGATGTGTTTCTGCATTTTTCCCATCTTCATTTTTTATATCAACGCAAAGTTGATAGATATTTGTTCAAAGTTATTCTTTCATTTTAGAGATATATCTTATTGTATATCTTAGATGTCAAAAATAAATGTATATATATATGAAGGAGAAAAGTGAATAATTTAACACTGTGTGCCACAGAACGTTGAGGAAAGCAATCTTGTATTTTTTTAATATTTATTGTGTAAATGACTTGATTTTAAAACGTATTACAGCTGACAGATTTAAAATGCATCTTCTCTTCCCTCTCTCTAAGTAAATTTAAAATCCAAGACTAGGTAATATATATATATATATATAGAATCTGAATGCTTTACGAGATTTATAATATGCTAACGGATAACGTTCTCAAATATGTAAATGATATGCAAGAATCTGCGAAAGAAAATGTTCCAACGATCGATTTCAAAAGTTACTTCAACAACACAAATAAGATAATATAACGATATCCATTTGACGTAAGAAAGGGTACTCCAATAATTCCCAATAATTCCCAAGTAATGGCAGGCTAGGTTCGTTTATCGATCTCCGGTCCCTTTTTACCTGGGATGTAGCGGAAGCGTTCATCCGGTTGGATATCATTTATTTAGAAACACTCGTTCGTTCGCGCACGATGGTACCTTTATTATTCACAAGACCCCTATACACCAGCGACACGGGACGATACGTTAAGTGATTAGAAATTATATGAAATCGTACGGGGATGTGAATGTGTGGTAGATTTAACGTCGACCAACATTATTCGGCAGTAAGGTCTCTCGAATCGAGCGACACATCGCCATCGTCGGTCGGGACACGCCGAGGCTGGAAAAGTTCTCTCGCACCATTCGCCGATCCGTTTGTGATTTAGCACGGCTGCAATCGCGCGATCCTACCAGCTTGACGTGGTCGGGCGGCGGTTGGCGAAAGGGTGTAGGTACTGCCACCACCTATGGCTGCATCCACCTACCGGTTTGTGCCTCGTGGCGGATGACTCTCGTAGACTGGTGTTAGGGATCCATTAGCTAATGGCCGCACCAGCCATCTGCTCGGCATAGCTTTTATTCACCCATTGCATCCCTCCCTCCCTTCCCCCCCTCCTCTCCTCTCGTTTTCTCTCGCGCGAGTGCGAGCGCTCGCTCGCTCTTCATCTTTTTCCCGCCGGTTTACTTCGCTGTCCTGCGGCTTAGTAACGGCCCACTATACAAGCCAATGATTCATTTATTCATACTCTCCTTTTTCCCATTCCCCTTGGAATAATGGCCGTACGGCGACCTGCGATATGGTTTTTCCATAGTTTTTAAACAGACGGAGAGAAAAGGGAATGTTGGGAGAAACTCGCAATAGCTGCATTAATCCGCGTTGAGGAGGAAGTCTTGAGGGAGAAGACGGAAGAAGTCTGTCTCCGCTCTTGCCTGTATTGTACAGTCGCATTTCTCACCGTCCACTTGTTTGTTCGTTCTTTTGCGAAGTGAATGTTTTCAAGAATCTTGTGGCGTTATGACTATGTGGCGCAGACGGAATTCCGCAAGAAGGCCACGGGAAAAAGTATTCGAATCGACGATCCACTTGGCGCAGCCAGTTTGGTCGTTACGCCTTACTCGGTGAGAAGAGTTCGCCCGATTCCCGGATAACGAGAGCGAGAAACTTCTTGGCGGAGCCGGAAGAAATCTCGACACGTGAATGGTACGATGCGGCCTTTAAATATCGCTCCAATTCGCCCGTGCGAGTTTGTACGAGACCCCCGACGTGTCTGTGAGTTGCAGTTTCACCGCAAGAGTCTTGGCGAAAAGGCCCTTATCCACTTAACGAGGCTCATTACCTCGCCCCATGACGCGATCGGAGCTTTGGGAGCATCGCACGTTGATGATATCTAATAGGAATACCGTCACCGCATCCACGGGAATTATACTATCATGCAGTGGATTGACTTGAAGAGAGATCAACATTCAATTAGGGACAATTAATTGTTGGCTTATTATTTAGATTTTCACGAAATAATATTCTGTCGAATAAATATTTTCTAACACAAAATAGATAAAATCCTGATAATAATGTATGCAATTTTCTTAAACATCAATTCAATTAATTAGGGAGTTTTTGTAATACCGTTCTAAACACGATTTTAAACACGAGAACTAAGGTCAGGTTATCTTCTTCTTAACAAAGAAATTAAGAAAAAGATAACATGATTTTAACGTTCACCATATCTGAATTCATGTTATTGCAAAAACTCCCTATTATCTATAGTTACTATATTCTCATTAGTTGTAATAATTATTGTATATGAAAAATGGATAAGAGTTTTATATTCACTGGCTGAAGCAGTTTTCCTGCGAAAAACATGTGTCATTTGCATATCTGCCTAGTTATTATTTAGTATTGATAAATTATTAGTTAAAATATTGCTCCATTTATTATTTTATTTTTATCCAATAAATAGATTCAGATTTTGTGCATAGTAACTGCAAGTAAAACATTACATCTTGATTGGGATTCAAACAAAGTTTTATTTCTCGATTACTAGCCAGAGTTAATAAAAGTGTCTAGAGACTGATAAAAAAATATATGAAATTTTTATCAGAGAAAGATGATCAATGAAAAAAAACTTAACATTTTTACAATTTTATAAAATAGAATTCTACGTAGCATAGTCGAATTGACTTTCCGGCGCATTTCTGCGTACATAAGTCTCTTGTATTCCGTGTTTCACGTACGCGACTACTGCGTTTTACGTTTACTGTGCAGATACTGCAGATAGTCCGTTGCGAGCGATGCTCTTGGTAATTAAATGGGGTACACTGCACGTGCAAAATGCCATTACAAATTTAGATGAGATGCGCGTGTGACGATGCATAATTCGCACTATCACGGAAAATATAACGCGCGAGCTTTTATGCCGTGGTCCTCGTTGTCGTTGCACCCTATTGAGAATGGCAGAAATACGAATACGTTCGCGGCAAGCCGAAGAAGATGCGCGCAGAATTTAATTTCCGGTTGCTAGTTATCCAAGACCAAGTGTCATAGAAACGAATACTTATATCTTTACGATGAAGTGTCTCAACTTCCTCCGTAGGATTAATAGCGCCATTGCCTGGCGATACTTAATACAACATTCGAAGAAGCGAATCTTATTCCAACAATTTAAACTCGCCGGCGCGTTGGCTTGACTTTTAATGGACTTTGAACTTACTTTTACGCTCTAATCAATCATAATTCCAAAATCAGCTCAATCTAAAGTTAACGATAAATTAAAGTTTTACTTTGTAATAAATCATCTACAATTTCGTTCTATATATAAAATACAAATCACAAGAAACGACTCTCGTTTATCGCATATCGAAGATTAAACTCTTCGTGCTTTTTGCCGTGCGTACGCTTTGATATAGATCGACATCGTTTTTAATCTTTTCATATTATCCGTATTACGTTCCCGAACGCTTTTCCCCAGCCGTCGCCATCGTCGTGCACGTACGTTGCAGCAAGAAATTACGCGCGAGCTTGTAAAAACGTTTTCACATAAATTTCTGTGATTACACTGCGGACAGGAGCGAACGTGATCCGCGTGATTTTCACATTATTCGATCGAATCCCCTTGATTGTGCATCTTTGTTTGATGGTCCAGGGTTCAGGTTGTTAGGCTTATCGAGAGATGGTTTGCGTCAGGTACTTAAACGTGTGATATATGCGATATACGCTCGGTGCTGCCCACAGGTACTTACTTGTGTACTTGCTCGCGGATACGAGCCAAGAAGGTTCTCTTTCTCTCTCTCTCTCTCTCTCTTTACGCATGTTCGCCTATTTTACATCCCGGTGAGTAATGCGCGACGGTCCCGGCATTAAAAGCACCCAGCAACGTGCGCACAGCAACGGCCTCGGCTTTGCCTGGAGGCTACGGATACCGGTGACCGTCGTGGAAACCGTACAACCAGATGATAGACGAGCAGGTATAATGGTAATAATACCCCATTAAAGCGGCCGTTAAAAAAAATCCTACAGCGTCGACGGGGCGATTACGCGAACGAGCGTTCTCGGCGCGCTTTTATTGCGGATGAGTCGCGCGATAGTGAAAATTGCTCCCTGCTAAATTGATATCTCGGATCGGCAATTATCGATGCGACACGTCGAACAAGAGTTATTTTTTTTATCAATATTTTATGACGCACTTCGCGACGCGTCACATAAGTTCCGGTAGCGATTATACGTGCATTACATGGTGGTGACAACATGAGATATAATATGTGGAAAAATGTACTCATAGAAGTACACATTGGAGATTCTTTGTCTTTAGTATCAGGATAAAAATAGCATACGTTACGGCAGGATTTTCGATAAATCAAATTCATCGAGACCCAGATTTTTTATGACTACCTTCGACATGTGAGAAGATGCAAGGAGAGAGGTCCATATGGGAATTGTGCATACGATACGTGATCGGATCATCCGTCGTTTGTCACTTTTATTGTCACATGAGAACTGTGCTAACAAGTGTGTCTTTCATATATACGTATATCATCGGATAGTATGTCCCATATTTGCAAAATCTTTATTTATCGTATAGATATTTCTTCTGAGAAAGAATCAACTCGAAAATCGAATCTACAGTTAGGTTCACCTTTCGCATGTTTTTTTTTTTATACATAAAATAGCCTTTTAATCATAATACAATATTTTAAAAGCGTATTTTAGACATTAATTACACAAAAAAATTCTAGTACAGTATAAAACTCACAATAGTTTTCCGAATTTTAAGTGACTAAATTTGATCAACAATTCTATGTTAAAAATTGATTAATTATTCTATTAAAGAAATTAATTTAAATAAGAAGATAAATAAGAGAAAGCCATTTTCGATCGAAGCGGATCTTGCTTATAATTCATATGTGAATAAATAAATACAATTATCAATTTTATAAACTGTTCGCCGATTTGGATCGTCGAACTTGAAACACAATCATAATAATAAAATAATAATCTCATAATTACATTAATTGATTGTCGATTTAATATTCATGCTAATAGCGTCTTAAAAACCTGTAAATAACTTATTGCGAAAAATATCAGCCATTAATATTGAATCGATGATCAATTAATTAATTGAAATTATTATTTCAATTTATGATTGTGTTTTCAAGTCCGATAACACAAATCGGCGCGCAGTTTATAGAACTGATAATTTGTGTTTACATATAAACATTACTAAGCACTGATATCCGCTTTCATTGAAAATGGCTTTCTTCTCTTTTATTTGTGTTTAAACATTTAATATTATTAAATCTAACATTTATATTTATTAAGACATAATACATTTATTTGTGAAAAAATGACGTTGATTGATAAAATATTTGGAAAGTGTAGAAAAAATATTCGAAAATATAAAAATTAATTTACGGGAATTTTTGAAGATAATAATTTAAAAAAAGATCATAAATTGGTTTATGTACATGTATTGGTTTTCTCTTAATTGAAAAGCTAATACAATTTACTTTTTAAATAAACGTTAAATTTAATAATTCCTTTTAAGCAAAGTCTCGAAATGTAAAATTACAAATGTAAAAGTTCCAAAATATGCTCAATCGATATCTTCATATCATAGACTAATACATCTATAAAACGAAGCATAGAACATTTAATAGACATGGAAATTTAAAATTCGTAAAGTCTATTCAGTATATTTATCAATGATACTGCGTGCAAGTCTATATTTCTTAGAAGAAGTTTTAGCTGGCAAACGGCGCACCATTTGCGACGCGCTGTGTTTATGAAAGGTTGTCGCACTATCATTCGTATTGTGAATTCCGAACTGCTATCGCGACAAGTACTACTTAAGTAGATCCTATACGGTCCTACATGGTTAAGTGGATCCATAATACTGATAAATAATATTGAATCAGTGATACTAACAGTACACGGCGAGAATTTTCTTTTAAAATTTATTCTAAAAATATGATAGTTATAGTACAATATATTTTAAAGATTTTTACTATGCACTTCACTAAAATTAATCAAATTTATTTTATACTTTATTGTAGTTTTATTAATGAATGAGAGAGTTTCATTAAAATTCTTCGAAATATAATGTCCCACGACTATCATATTTTCAGGATAAACTCTAAGAAAAAATTCTCTCCGTGTATACATCAATATTTTTAATATTTTTACCTTACACAATCAGTATTATTGACAATATATTTCATTTTAATTTTACGTACATTATCTACTGCATTGTGGTATACTGGACTGATATCCTAATAAAGCGATACTGATGCTCGAGAATCAAAATACAGATCACTGTCAGTATTTTACGTCAATTCATCAATATTCACCATATGCATGACTCGTAATATTTGATAATACTGACAGTATATTGATCATGTAGGTTCACCTTTACAAACGAGATAATTTCCGACCGCGCGCGATTGTAATTAACTGTTTTTCGCGAGTGTTGTATGCAAATTAAGGAATTTGAAAGAAAGAGGAGGTCTGGATAATTAGATAGAGTGTATAATATTTATTATTCATTTATTATTCGTGTTGTTTACGAAAGTAATCGTTTTTTTAAATAACATCATTATTTTATAAAATTGTGAAAAAAAAGGGAAAATTTATAGTATAAGTATGTGTAATTGCTTTTTAAAATATATTAATTATTTTTAATGCTGTTGTAATTTCGACGTTTATTTTACAGATTAACGTAACTGTGTTAGATACAACTTTGCCGTTGTGCATCATATTCGTGCATCAAATTATCTTTTATTTTAATTTGTGATAATGGATTTATAAAAAAAAATATTGCAAATAAATATATGTAGATCCATTACCGTAAAATGGATGTGTTCCAATAAATTAGTGATAACTTTTAATTCTGGAATATATGTATAAATAAACAAAATGATAGAAATTATTTTACAAGTAATTTTGATGAAAAGTTATAGATAATGATGTATGATTGATTTTTACAAAAGACAACATTTATCCAAAGAGATTTTGTTGTGAATATTATGAGAATATATTAATTATATTTTATGAATATTTAGTATTAGTAGCCAAAATTAGTATAATTAATTAAATTTTTAGAGTCATTACTAAAATAAATAATGAAAAATAAATAATGAAAAATAAAGGAAAAAAAAAGTAAAATAAGACAATAATTAAGAAAAATAATAAAATTTGTTCAATATATAGTATTTTTATAAATTTCTTTGTGATGTTTATATTTCGTAGAACGAAGAACAAAATATTTATATTTTATACTAATTTAAAACAAAATAAATCTAAAAATTTATGTGAAACAATAGAGAAAATATTTAATATTTTTATATGCATTTCTTTTTCTCTTTCCAAGCACTTTTTAAGTGGCTTTACAGGTTGTGCGGTTGGTTGCCTTATATTTTTCCAAGATTAAAAGTCATGTAATGTCTATTTTAAGAAAAAAAGAAACTAATTTAGCGGTTTTCCATTATAATCATATTAAATAATAAGTATACAAATAAACATATAAATAATACAAAATACTGTACAATTATATAGCATATTTCAATTAATTGATGCAATGAAAAATTTAATTAATATACCTATAGTAAGGATTATTAAATACATTCATTCTTATAACGTGTTATAACAATTCTTATAACAATTTTATCCTAATTTTCCGTAGCTCATTTATTAATAATTTGATTGATTTTTCATTTGAAACAAAATAAAATCAAATTCTACAATGGTTTTATTGCGAAATAGAGAATTGTGCATATATTATATTATACATGAATGTCTTGCCTCGAAGTAGTATTAAAATAGAAAAAAATAGTTTGACCATATGTCCTAATATTAATCCTAATGAAGATCATTCAATCACATTATCAAACAATTGTATATATGTATAGATATACATATTGTTCGAATGCAGTGGGATTAATTTTGCTTTGCGGTTTAGTGGTAATATCGAGCATATCGCTACCTAATTTACTAATTGAAGAATATCATAGTTTCGCCGCATTTGATAATAATAATTAGTACACAATAACCGCTAGTTATCGGTTATGCTTTTCTCGTAAAGAGTATCTACTAATGCCTTTACGCTTTGCGATTACATGCACTTAAAAGCTCTTAATGCCGGCAAAATAGAATGAATTCTGGAATACATAATGCGCGGTTTGCTTTCTAAAATGTAAATTAACGACTGTACATATAATTACGATTGTACATATAATTATGTAAACAATTTGCATTGTTTAGAAAATAAATTGTCATATTATGATACAGAATCAACTCTGCGCGCATTTTACTGCACTGGAAAAATTACACTACTTTTCAACGCTAATCGTGATCATAATTAAACGTAACTTACATTGATAAACGGTATTACGTAGAGAAGTAATTTTTAGCTGCGGGGCATGACTTTTAAGTTATCGTAACTCCTGCTCGGCGCCGGAGTAAGTACAACGTACAACTCAGCATTGTTGTCTCAGAGTCTCGCATTACACGTCTGCTTTCCTCCAAGAAGTGTACCTACTAATTACTTGCTGCGTCAGTCTCCTCGTTAGCTTTAGACGAGTGCAACGTATAGAGGACAGGGAGGAAATTCTAGATAAAAATGTACCGTATTAACGCGTTTGATCGACGCTGAGTGTTAACGAAAATTTTCCATACGACGATTCCTTGCATAAATAACAGAATTATATTATTTGTTGTTATAACATTGTTTCTCATGTAATGCTGAATATATCGAGATTTATTATTTCGGATAAAATACAGCAATCTCAACGAAAGTTATTTAGTAAACTGCCAGTTGCGTGAGCGATCGTATGTACTTTGGATTTTTTTCAGTTCAATTCTCGAAATGATCCGAAATACAAATTATGAAACATACGAATTGTAGACGTGCGGTTGTCGTCTTTCGCAAAATTGAATGTCGGATGATGGAAGCAAATAGGTTGTCTGCGAGAATACCTTCAAGAGAGCAAATACCGGCAATCACTGGCAATCGAGATAACCAACGATCTAACACGATTCTCTCAGTTTACAATTACTCGCTCATCCGACTCGGTGTTGACTCTCGACGATTGTTTCCTTCAACAAGTGCCTCTGCTAATTACTCGTCGACCGAGAGTCCTCGTTAGAGTTCCTCGTAGACTGTGGAGATGGAGACCAATAGTAAAGGAGCAGTCGAGGAAAAAAGAAGAGATGGTCGCGGGATAGAAGGGGAGGCAAGGCGAACCGTGAATCCGGAAGACACGACAAAAAGAAGTAGGAATAAGGAATGAAAAGCGAGAAAGCGCGCGGTCGGGTATTCTCGTATCAACATAGATTCCTCAAATTCTTTTCACTTCGCGTCAATTATAACTAACGCGTTGACGCGAGATAAACGGGCGCGTGCAAAAATAAGAAGAGAACGAATGAAGCGAGATGATTATAAATTTACCATTTTATTCTACGCGACATACTCGAGAGATGCAAAAGATTTATATTTTACTTTTCTCCTTAAATTGTACTCTCTAAATCTGAATCAGTGGATAATCACTGATATTAGTGCCAAGTATGCCACTGGTAATCAGTGAATTAAATGTGAGATCATAACCTAATCTTTATTGTGTGATCTAACCTTGTTTTAGTGCTTAAATTCAATGATGGTAATGAAATTGGTATGGTAATGAAATTGGAAGATTGAATTAACGTGCAAACATTCACACAGTATTTTAGTTATATAGTGCTCAAACATTCTTCCTTTTTAAGTTAAACTTCACTGATTGTCGGTGCAAAGTATGTCACTGGGTAATTAGTGATTATCCACTGATTTAGAAAGTATCTTAATTGAGTTTAAGTATTGTGTAATTTAAGCACGAAAAAATGTTAATAATCAAGTACAATAGGTAAAGTGATAAAAGATTTAATAGTTAAAAAAAAAAGAATTCGACATTTTTTACAATAATTAATTTCACGCTCTAACACCCATTTGAGAGACAATACATAGGAGAGACAATACAGAGTACAATATGACGTGTAAGCGATTGAATGGCATTAATAATAAACGTACATACGTTACTTGGTATCTATAGAAGCCGCATCACTAATGCTGTTTGTAGACTCTCTTGCGAGTCTAAATACAATCGATAGACGGGTTGTGTATTGTGAGAGAGAAAGTATTCAGGCGAAAGCAAAAAACGAAGAGAAAAACATGAGAAACCAAACAAATTGAAGTAGTCCAGTTGCGTTTGTTATATCAAGAGTAATCATTGAAGACACGAGGCGAGTGTAAAAAAGGGATTCTTGTGCAGATATATCGGAAGAAAGGCTGAGCGGAAGGATAGGAATAAGTACACATCCGTGTCAAAGCGCTTCAGAACGGGCTGCCTTTGTGGTGCCTCTTGGGACGTTATTAAAATTGGCCCTGCGGAAATGCTTAACGGCTTGACGAGTGGCGTGTCTCAAGGCGTTCTGAAATACAGCTCGGTTGGGTACGTTTCTCAATGATAGACATTTAGTATTTCTCTGTGATCTGTTTTCTCTCCGCTCTCTCGTATCAGCATCATAATATTTATGGTAAATCATTAGTGAAATTCAATTATGATCTTCTTTATAAATCCGCTTTTTATTCGATTTTGACTTTATTCAGCTTGAACCTCTCAATTAGCAATTGATAGGAGATCTTAATAACTACCTCATTATGAATATTGAATATCTACTCGAGTTTGCGAGCAAATTAAAAACCCTGCCAATTATTATCTCTAATTATACTTTTATCCCATTGTGTTTTTACTTACCCGGAATAATGTCCGTTCAAAGTTTATAATAATCTGCATCAATATAGTTGACCTACTGATATACAAGATTTCAGACTTCGCATGACGATCGTTAATAGATTCCTGAGATTATTTTGAGACGAGAATCTCCTAATACCAAAATGTCGAAGCTGCAATAATCTTTAAAGTTAGTCAGTTGAGCTGTCTGAAATTCAGTCAATTCCGAAATTTGTGTGCTCAGACATAATACATTATACAGCAATGAATATGTTTAGAAGAAAATAGAATTGATGCTTGAAAACACTTTCATTATTGCAATGTGCCACTTTTATAAGTACGCAAATTTTGGATAATTCACTTGAACTAACTTTAAACTCTTCTTATTTAAAAACAGAATGTATTATGACCTCGATATTTTGGTATTATAATTTTCATCTTGAAGTGATTTCAGAAATCTGCTATTAATGGATGCCATGCAAAATCTGAGACACTTTGTATATAATATCTTTCAATAGAGAAGATGCCTTCGGTATCTTCCCTATAGAATAAGATTCTAAATAATTTCATTCAAAAACATCAAGAGTTCTGAGAATTCTCAGATCATCTCAATGCTTTGCGAAAGAAAAAAAGAAGAGAATAATGCAAAAGCGACGTTTACGGCCAAAAACGCCAAGTTTGAGGCGCATATGGAAACGTGCGCCGACTTAAACGAGCTTATGACATGTGTAGGAAGTCTCGTGCGGTATGCATGCGTACTATCATACTCGACGGCACGACTCAGCTGTCCTTTCTTGGAAGCACGAGGCAATCTCGAAGACGCTTCCACTACTTTATCTGCACATTCACGGGTATGACTGTAAAGACGTGGAACGGGCTGTATCGAATGTCCCGACTTGGGCTGATTGCCGCAATACCGGGAAAAGGCTTAACGAACGGATTGTTGCTTCGTCGGGCGGTGGAGTGTGTGACCGTCACGCGGGAGGATGAATGTCTGACAAGTAATAAAGCGTATTCTTTTTTTCCCCCCCCCCTCCTTTTCGAGCGCGGAGATATGGCTGAGATATGCGCAACGACCGTATCTCTGTGCACGTTGAAGCGCGCCGCGAGAAAAAATGAACTTTGAATTATACTCAGGCGAACTGATGGACAGTGATTGACGCCATCAGATCCAAATTGTCAGACTCATTCGTCCCCGATATTATTGAATGATTGATATCGAGTGGATTATAGTATGATTGCAAAAATCTTTATTAAAAATGAACGGTAGAAATAAATATATAGTCATGCGCGATAATAATATATACGTACATTGATGTCGTTTTTATTATTGAACTATTCGTCAGAACATGATTGCTATCACTGGCAACCGATATAAATGAGACCGAAAATAAATGAGAAAATTACTTTATAGTAGCGACGCAATCGTCGATAAGCGTATATATATATATATATGTATAATATTTCAATATCAGATTGAACAACTTTTTATGTAAGCAATCAAGGTTTACATATTATAGCGTTGAGGCGCTTACAAATTGAACGTGCGGTAATTACACTTGGCATAATGTGCGAGACGATATGTACAAAGAGCACGTACGTTTGGTTATTAATTTCTTCCTGTAAATGGGGGGGGGAGGAGGTCTGTGCTTTGACGTACGCGCATTCCGTATATCGAGCAAGGAAATACTTGGTCGATATTGAATATCCGCCTATCTAACTGCGCATCCCGCGGTGTATGAGAAATTGCTTAACGAACAGGCTATAGACTCACGTAACGAGGTACACTAATTCGCGCTCTCGTCTATGGAGCGCTCGCGATCCTTAAGGAAGCTTAGCGGATAATGCGCAATAGAGCTGTGTGTTCTGTAGGTGGAAATTAGATTCGCGTTTCGTCGGAGTGAATTATATACGAAACGAAAATCGAATCGTGGCTCTCGTCAGTCGAAAACGTTTTCATTATTACGACTTACCGCACGCCGCGTGTATCTTGAATATTCATTTCTCTATGTCGCGCTACAATGCGCTATTGTTGCATCTCAATAGAATGCTATTCATTGTTCATACGTAACGCTTGCACGAATCATAGCAGGGCGCTATTCGTAAACACTGACGAATGTGGTAGCCGGATGCATTTTCGAGCTCAAAGCAACTTGATTTTTGCGCCGACATGCAATAGCATTAACTCTAATCCCTTTTATATCATTCCGTACTTATTCGCTTGGTTTTCGAGGCTGCACAAGTCTGTCGTGGTAGATGCGCGCATAAGATGAGGCAATGCCCGGCGAGATTTACTGGCGTTTACTGGCGAGGAAGACATGATTACGTCCGTTAATTATTTCGTTGTTGGGGATACATGCGAAAAACAAATATCCGCTCGCTTCCATAAAAAATTCACTGCTTATTTCACGGTTCAGAGGGAACGAAATGAGATCATAGCGGAGTGGGATGAGATCTTAAATGCTTTCACCGCTGTAATTTTGCTTTACTACTGATTAATGCCAACTTCCGTTTGCACCGCGACGAGCGCGCGCTAAGTGTAATTGTCCGTTGTCTCAATCAGCTATTTCCGGCATATCCGCGCAGGGTCGGCAAACGAGTTCTTTAGTTACAACATCGGAATTCAATGTCAATGAGCAAAAGCCAGATATTATTTTACTTACAAATCTTGTTCGCTTGTAAATAAAATTTAATTATATCTGCAATTAACTTTTTAGAGAATTTCACTGATGTATTCAATAAAAGAAGATATGATTTTGTTAGTATTCGATATTATCACCATCAAGCTCGAAATATAAACGAGAAATCCGCGATCGGGGCGGTTCAATATTAAATTCGTGTTATATAGAATCTTGTATAAGTTCCTCGTGTTGTTTGCGTTCATATCGATGTATCGGATGAAAATTCACCCTCGTTCCCGGAATAACAAGACCCTTCGCGTTGTATCGCATAACGAGTGCATAACGCCAGGGATGTGCATCACGAATATCGAATTCACGCCGCCCTCCTTCATCCTCCAACACGCTTACAAGCGGAATTGCTTAATGACGATACTCGTTCTCTCGTTCACTTAGTTTAGCATGATGCCAATGGGGAAACCGCGACATAAGTGGATGGTGTCCTGCGTGCTTCCAAGCCCTTCTATGCTTTAAGTGCACCAAGGGCGGCTGACGGAGGGTGCAGTCACACCATCTATGAGTGAGCAACCTTAAGGGAGACTTTATACGACCAAGCTATGAAACGTACTTTTCGTTTTCGTATATTTTTCGTTTTCTTCTTTCCTTATATTCGCATTTACGATCTGCATATTTAATTCTGTCTGGTCTGTGACCAACATGTAATTCTGAACTTTTATTTCTCCGAAAGGAGAAATATAAAATATTTATTGAGATTTCTATAAATTTTTTATCTCTAGAAGTTACCTTTTAAAATTTTTTTTTATCAATTCTCTTTTCTACTTTTTCTCTTTAAAATTTAATGGGAGTAGTCATTTGATTTTGTTTACGTAAACAATTACTTAGAATATTTTTATACTTCAATTAAAATTATTATTATTAATAATATATTGTGCATTATTGTTTTTCGATTTATTAATATTTGATATCATCATGGATATGGATTTAATTATAATTTTTTGAAAAAAGTAAATAGAAATCAAACGAATATTAAACAGATGAACACGGTAAATTTAAAAAAAATAAAGATTTTAATTACAATAATATAATGTTTTGGATGTTTTATTAGAATTACGTATTAATAATTCGTAAAGAATAATTATTTTAAAAAATACAATATGTATTTTTATTAAACAATATCAATATAAAACGATATTTTATAATAATTTATATTTTTTCGCTGGAAGTATAAAAATATCCAGTTGACTATTCTTACGTACGTCATTTTTTGTATAACATAAGAATATAGGATGTTAAAAATAATTAAGGGAAAGATACATCAAGTGAAATAGTGAAGATTTCGATTGTTTTTAAAATCTTATAATTGGCTCCTGAATAGAAATTCCTGCAGAATAATAGATTATAACGAAAGAGCAGTTTTATTCTATTTTGACGTAAAATAAAAAAAACGCGAATTGCTTACGCTGGGCATAATTTTTTTGCAATTCCGACAATCATATGAGCTTAATATGCTTCCGGCTGTTGACGATGAATAAAAGTCGCTGTATTAAATTGCCGTGAGTGCCGAAAATCGTGCGCACGGCATAAAGCGGTGAATGACATTCTCGTATGTAAAAAGTTACTGATATGGCACGTTTGACGACATAGTTCGTTTCACACAGAATCGTTCCTATTCGCTTCGTCACTCTCATTCTCTCGTGCCGATCCCTCGCATCCCTCTCAGTCTTCTCCATTTCCTCCCACCTCTTTTTATTATCGAAGCTACGTGGAGATATATACGGAGGTATATGCGTTGTCAGATCAAAAGCATGAAAATGCGGGGGAGCCGCGGCTGCGTTCGGCAGAAACAATGAAAGCAAATACGGGCAATGGAAAACTAGCGGGCACAAAAGAACGAAAAAGTGGTCATTGCGAGTTACAAAGGACCATGTGGAAAAGTACCGTGGATATCCAGTTTGGGCAAACACGAGGAACGAATAAAAAAAGAAGGGAAAAGAGAGAGAGAGAGAAAGAGAGAGGGGGGGGGGAAGAGAGAGAAAAAAGATCGGAACAGACGTGCGCACGTCCTCGCCAACTACGAGTGGTCTCCGATATTGCCGAAAACCACCGACTTCGGAACCGATATCGACAGTCACAGACGTTACCGTCATATGCCGAGTTTTTCCGGATGTCCGACGAGCGGAACGGGGTTGGGAATCGATTGCGGCCAGAAATAATCTCCAGCCTTTTGAGCCTGACGTCTCGACGGCCGATTTCGTAAAAGAGAGAGAGAGAGAGAGAGAGAGAGAGAGAGAGAGAGAGAGAGAGCGACACGGTTATCGAATTTATTTGATCAGTAAAATCCATTCGATCATGTGAAAATCCTTACTCGGGTGTAACACTATTTATGCAAGAGACTAACCGACACTGTCGCTTCCGCATTATCGATGCGAGATAATAAACTGTATATACTATATACGTTGTGTGCATTTCGCCAAAGCGAGACGCAGATGCGCGAATATGAGAGGGTCGCAGATGCGAAAGGTGAAGCTTCGTACTCGAGTGAGGGTATCGTATTTCAACGATATACTACTATATATTCGCGTGTATGATTGAATCAACATACGCGTGAAGTGTCACAGTAAAGGCGGCCATGCGCACGTATCGCATAAATTGCGATCATTGCGGAAAATTGAAGGATATACGGATATAATAGTAACTATAGCACAATTCAAACTCGATTACAAAATCGATTATTTAATTGACAAAGCACGCTTTTTCTTATTATCAATTAGCGCGTATCATCGTAACGGAAATATTTTTTTTTTATATAAAATTAATTTTCAATCGAATAATTTTTTACAAAAAAAAATAGCACAGTATTTTCGTAGACGATGCTTTTCGATTGTGCTCCTCGATACGTAATTCGATTCAGTGTGCACGAAGTTCGCGGTTCGTGCCATCTCGTGTATATATGCGCACACGTACGGTTTGCGTCAAAGGCACTGAAGTAATTGCGAAAAAGAGTTATTCTGCCGCCCGGCTGGCTTTCACCGAAAGCACCGTCATCCCTATCGAGAAAAGAGAGAAAGAGAGAGACAGAGGGGAGGAGAGAGAGAGAGAGAGAGAGAGAGAGAGAGAGAGCCGCATAGCATTAAAGCTTCGAACGTTGCTTTTCACCGAGATGCAAATCCATGGTCTTATAACTAAGCCCTTCTCGAACGCTCACTACCTGCAGTGTGAAGGCTTCGCGAACACGCGACGTGCTTTAAGCGATTAACTCCGTATCACGGTTCATTAGTCGTGCAGTTTTATAAAATAACAGCTCTCGGCGGCGCTCTCTACATTTTCGATATTTATGAACGGTGGATCGTTACCACAGATACGGACAATATTTTCAGAAAATATCGGCCACGAGGAACTTGATTTTTTTTTTCTTCTATGGAAAACGCGCGGCTGTCTATTGTCTCGCAAAAATTCGCGCAAACCTTTTTGATGTCGTTGAATCGTGATAACTGTTTCGATCGCTATATTAACTGGTGAAAACGCTGGAGCTGTGATAAACATGGAGATTTTTGGAAAAAAGAATTTCCATAGCACAAAAATGCCAGTATTTTTATACATTAAATGAAACAATTTATTCATGTGTATTATTAACAATACTGTGTAGCATAATAATACATCTAATTGCTTGCAATTACGTGTTATTATGTATTATCCTTTGGGCGCATGCATCGAGTCTTAATTTACGAGACACGAGTGATAGACTCACAAAGTATTCTCAATTGAAACGTGCAGCTTTTCAATTGGAACCCTTGATAAAGAGTGTGTTCGAAGTATCGAAACACTGGCACTTACGCACAATTGGTTTCGAGTGTTGCGCATACTTTCAAAAAAATTCGGTTGTCTGTTGTCCGAACCGCTTTCGTATGTTCGCGTTGCCAGTAATAATTTGTACATCTGGCTATATAAGGGTGAGAGACGTAGGGCTCTTGAGCGAGAAGAATAAACGATAAGCGAGAAGAAATAACGATCTCACCATTTCATACGAAAGATGGGTTTCTATACTCTCTCCACAGTTTATAACACAGATTTTTACGAACCTTCCTTAAAACGTTTCGCAAAAAGAATATAAATTTTACTTCAATAAGTAATATGATACTGCAATATGAAATAAAATAGAATTTGTTAATAAAGTTGAATACTATAGTAAAATTATTTAACTCAAATATTCGATTATATACTAAATCTTATTAGTCTCTCTCTCTCTCTCTCACTCTCTTCTTTATTATCTTATTATTTATTACAGTTTCACACACGATACGTGTGCATAACTCGCTTTTTAATTATGATACTTAAATTGCTTGTACGCGGAACGAACGTGGCGCGAAGCGTGGAGCATGTGAATTTAATAGAAAATCCGCGCGACACATTTCAATAAATTAACGAGACGTCGCACATGCGCTGGAAATGATTGCATTCGCGGATAGCATCCCGGGTTTTTAAGCACATCGAGCGTTGGAATTGGAGCTCAGGTGCATACCGTTCATTCAGGAAAATCCCTGCGAAGAGACGAGGCAAGTTTATTGCGCCTGTCGCGGAAAGGAGAGGAAAAGAGTGTAATCGCGCGCGAATACTGTCGATTCGTTTGGACTCTCATATCTGAAATTGCTGTCGCCTCGAATCTATTATATCCGAACCGGTGAGGCCCGAGAGCCGAGGGATCTCTCTGTAATAGAAATCCGTGGCTGAGTTCGTTAATTCGCACGGGCATACGCGAACGTGCGAGAGGGGAAAGCGGTAAAAGCCGAACACAGAAAAAGTGAAGAGGGAGGAGTGGATCTAGTAGATACAAGAAAAAGGGAGAGAATACGAGAAGCGAATGGATGAAAATCGATGAAAAAGGAAGTAAGAGATCGGCAGGAATGAAGCTCGGGATGAAGCTTGGAGTGCAACTACTCGAGAAGAGAGAAAAACCGGGGTACCTACGATTCCATTGAGTGGGGGCACATCTGCCGCGTTGCATTGTGCCGCATACTGCACTCATCCGCGTCATCCGATCTGCTTGACGCAACCTCGAAGTCCTTGAGAAGAAAAGAGCGAGCGCAATGACGAAGTAGATCGACGAGAGGAAAACGAGAGAAGGTAGAGAGAGAGAGAAAGAGAGAACGTGAGAGAGAAGTTGTCGCCCCTTCTTTGCGGCCTCGTGCCAGAGTTATATCGTCATATCGTTCTACCTGCTGAACAATAAATCCGCTCGATCCCTTTCGGCGAAGTATCCACTTAGATTTATGAGGGAATTAGTAGATCCGATGAAAAAATATCGGCAATATATTGGTTACACGATTATCTACCATGAGTGAAGCCGAAGAAAAAGTTACGTGACCTTAAAATCTTGAATCCGACGTAATGAATGGCTTCTTTGAAAATACTTTTAAGATCTGAGCTATTTAACCCTTCAAGGGATGCTGGACTGACGACCGAATTCCAAAGCATCGCTGTTTCACCGACCAAATGCATTTACACACGATTTATTATACATCGATTAGCATATATTACTAGCATATATTATCGATATTGTACACATATTTATAAATTTTCAAATTCTCTTTATTCTTATACTAAAACCGCTAGCTTATTTTTACAAGCATAATATTGTTTTTATAAAGCAAACGTTAAGAATCGACGCTGAAATTGATAACAAAAATGTAATTTTTCCAATGTAAATTAAATATTTTCAAAATGAAGACAATGAATATATTTTCTATTTAATATTTCGAAATGTGTATAGAGATTTGATCGTGTGTCAGCAAATAAAATTTGCGTCAAGTAAAGTTGCATATGATATTACCGTTAATCCGATTGCGTTCTATTTATTCCCATCGAATTCAGATCGAAGTTGCTGACGCAAATTATCCATGTTGAAATTTAATTTTACATTTAATTCGATCAAAAAATCGTTCATCTCCGTCGGTCATCGTGGCCGCAGGTAAAAATTGTTAACTGTTTAAACGCTCGCCGCCGCAGTAAAGTGGTGTGATATATTCCTTTTTCGTGCGCAAGCAACGTTGGAAAATTGGACGGAGCAGGATGACGGAAAACGGCGCGGTATAAAAGAGAACGCGCCCCGCCCTTATAATCCAGAGTACATTTTTCACGCTGGCACGTTATATTACATATTTATGTCACGCTCGATGTCCGACTCCCTTCGCGTTACGTTGGATATGCAACAACTGTGCTCTTAGGACACGGCGCCCATTAATGATTCAGCGAGTTGAAAATACGATGCTTGAATTTGTTTATGCCTTCGTAGGAGAGACTTAACAAAAGTAAGCAAAAAGGGTACGACGAATATAGGTTCCGAAAATTTCGAGTTCTGTTTCTATGTGCATACAATATATAAAATATTCACAAAATACATTAAAAAAATCAAACAACAGTTCTCATTTTTAAATATCTATATAGTTATATATAACGTCAACTGAAAACGTTTCTGTGAAATCAAAAACTAAGTTTACTACTGAGATAAAGTAAACTTTAAATAAAATTAAAAGTTGTCCTGTTTTGCAGGATGAAAAATTTTTATTTTTTATTCTGCAAAACAGAACATATTCATTTTAATGCAATTAATTAATAGTTACATTTTTTGTCATACTTATACATGTATCTCGCGTGTAATGGGATAATATTATTTTAAATGCTTCCCCTTTTCGATTTCTCAAACTTATCACTGTATGATTTAATCAGCGAAGTGCATTGGCTCTGAAATTTGATTAAATGCACTGCTGCATTGCGGAATGCTTTTTCTCTCGCATCGCCATCGAGTTTACCTTTTGTCATCCTACGTTTCGTGTAACTATAGCGATAGCACCGCGTGCAGTCCCTTGTATCACGATATATGAATCTTTCTCCCACTGGGGAATTCTGACTGACGGGGATGAGGATTGGGGGCTTACACGTGATTACAAACCCTCCAACGAAACCCTCTGGCCAGTTGGCCTACTTTCATATAACTTTCGACGTACTGTTCGACCGTTTAAATCTGGCTATCCGCGCAAGACCAGGATATAATATCACTGACTTCAAAGATCGAAGCGTAAAGTAGAAGTACAAGTCCAAGTCGCAAAAAGCACATTCTAAAAGAGTGTAGAAATTAAAAATTAAAAAAATTCTATAATTCAAATATATTTATATGACGACCTTGTTAAAAAATTGACATAAAGTAAATATATAAACTTGCTATATACATATAGAATATTTCTAAAATAATATTCAATATTTTAGGAATTGATTTTTAGATTATTTAATGAAAAAAAGTTTATTAAATATATGATTTCAAAGATCTCGTTTCAGAGATACAGAATGTTAAAATTCTATAAAATTATCGTTTTTCTTAATAAAGAAAAGTTCCTTTTTCTCATGCAAGTAAATAAATAGGGTAGCTATTCTTTTACCTATATTTTTTTACCTATAGTCGGTTTTATAAGAAATCAATGACATAGAAACGACATTTAGATAGTACATTACCTCCCCAAACTTGTACAATGGATAGAATCAAATTTTTTTGTAGATTTTTATATTATTGCATTACAGTCCAGTTAAAGGTTCTTTCACTATTGGTCCATCTTGATCCGTCTTTTTCGTTTAATTCCTCTTCATTTTTTTTTCTCTTTGGTTTTCGCTTTGGCTATATAGTTATGTGATTTATGTGATCTTTTTTAATAAAATAATTTCAAAAATTAATTTCTGACATATTGAACAGTATTTAAAACATCCTGTATAGAATAAATCTCGAAATGAATATATTGTTTGCGCATGAGCATACAAATATTCAAATATTGTCATGGATTTTATATTAGATTTTATCGGTTTCAACGATACTTGCCTTTCTTGTTTTTTTATTCCATTATATCGATCACTACGAGGCAACAATGTATATATAATTTAGAGATATCGGTAATATTATAATGTTATGATATCTACGCAGAGATTGGGATGAATATTTTGATCGAACAATAAGGGCGATAACGATTGTCCCCGATTGTATTGTCTGGTCGAGATAATTTATCACATCGACGAATTTATGGCTACTAGTGCGATGAGGGGGTTAATTGCATATCCTAGTGTATGTTGAGTAGTTGATTCTATTATTCGAATAACGGCTGCTTCATTTACATGGATAATTAGGTAATGCGATATTCGAAGCCCCTACATGTTACCGATACACCTGTATTTGCGATTGTGTATGAAATGGATAAATATCGGCATTTGATTAATAAAATCATCGTTATGGATTATTGCCGGCTTTCTTTGAGTCCGCTGTGAATCAGTTTGCACGATTAGATTATATCCTATGTTACGTTGAATTATTCGTTCTCTTAATTTATCGGATCGATACTCTATCGTATCTGTATATTTTCATATTATGGTAAACGAGAGAGATAATAACTATATACATGGAAAATCTTGTTTAGAGTAAATATAATTTTCGCGGAAAATTATAATAAACATATCTATATACATTATATAATACGATAAAAGATATTATTCTCTTTAATTATTTTATTTTAAATATTATATTTATTATATTTTAATTATTTATTTTAATTATTTACTATATATATATATATATATATTTATATAACGAAAGAATATCGTAAGTAATTAATTTAGTCGTTAGCATCATATGGGAGATACGATTCAATTCTCTTATCAGTCATCGGGCATTCGAAGAAAAGTGAAAGCGATTATGACAGTCATCGAGTTTCTCGGTCACGACGAACGCGCGAAGCCCCCATTCTGCGCATGTGCACATCACTGTGAAATCCCATCGAAAGGGTGTGCGCGATCACGATCGAGGGTCGTTGCATTCAAACACTGCGATCGCACGCTTTTCACGTGCCTCGAATTTACATATAGGGTTACGTCTCCATTCGTGGCCTAAATGAAATAATCTCGTTATGTAAATGGACGCCTGCAGGCGCGAGATGTGATGTGACGCTACGATCGTTCTCGCAGAGCAATGCGTTCTCGAATCTTTTTCCCGTCATCTTTTATGCCATCTGAAAGCACGCGCGGTGATGACTCGTTGTAAAAGTCATCGCGAATTTTGCAACCCACATATCACAGCTCCAATCATGACATGAGTTTGGATAATTATTCAGACGTTTTACTTATACTTTAATCGGCACGACATGCATTTTTGGATGGCCTTAAATATTCGGTAACGAGTGACACATATAATTGAAAACATGAGAAGGATCGGAAATGAGGCGTATCTAGACCGACCGATTTCACTTGCGTCAGAAATATGAATTATTTAAGCATATTGTTGAATAAACATCGATTCTTCAGACTGGCGTTTTACCTGCCACCGTGTTCTGAGAACAGTATCTTGGAAATATGTCTGTTGCCTGTCTAAGAAACACGCAATGTGAAAGAATGACGCATTCAAATGGTCAAGCTGCAACATATATCGCTGCATACCAAGTTAGGTGGAATAGAGAATGAGATAGCAAGCATATTTTGTTTCTTCTAAGAAAGAATTGCAAGTGTTACGATCATGACATGAAAGTCATACATAAGATAGATTTTAGGGTTATCTTAAATGTTTCTCGCAGACTCATAAAAAATTTATAATATTTCTTGTTCTATAAAAATTGCTAAATCAAAGAGGAACGTCGTTTTCATTATTCCACAGATTTAAAAATTACATGTATGTTTTGTTTATTGTTAGAAAATATTTTTTAAATAATTGTATCAATTGCACACTGAGAGAAAAAATTGTTGTATTTGTGATTATAATTACATAGTACTATAATGTATTATTAATAATAATAAAAACTATATGTATAGTTCTATCAAAAAATATATATATATTTTGCAATCGAAAATTATTGTAGTTATTATCATCATAAAAAGTAGTCGAAATTAATTTATAGTTTTTGGAATAACCATATAAAATATAGTTGGTAATTATAATTACAAAAAGTTTTCTCTCAGTACGTTGTCGCGAGAGTGACGTGTTTTTATATTAGGATGACTTTACAAGTTCTGTCACAGGCTCGAAAAGAAATTAATCAAGTAGAAGCTCGAAGTTAATGTCGGGTGATAACTCATTCTTAGAGCAGCGCGACTCGGCTACGAGCACTCGCGTAATCATCCTTCGTGAATTGGATTTGTCGTGAGTTACGCGACAGTCATATGCTCGCACTTGTACTTGAAGAGATGCGACGGTGTCTCGTTATTCTATGCATTCACAGCACAAGACGTCGTGGATCGTCCAGTCTTATTCGTCGACGACGCGACGTGGCTTGGAGTCGCCTGTGCGCGATTCATCGTAAATTAAACGAACGAAGGGAGCAATCAGCGATCCCGCAATAGACTGTCGAGATAAGACCTCATCATGTCACCGGATCTTTAAAGGCGAGTGACAGCATCTGTGTAAAGTTGCTGCGGAAAGAGAGAACCGAGCTCATTTTCCACATTATTACTCATTATGTCATTAAGAAAATCCTCGTCTATTGTCTCGGGTCAGTGACAAGATGATGATGAAACGTGGCTCTTTCCCTTTTCACTTCTTCCGCCCATCGAAGACGAGAGTTGGAGAGATAAATATGTAAAGAGTCGTTGGCCTCTCTCTTACCGAGAAAAGTTCCTCTCCTGTTGCACGAGGAGATGCATATGCATGGGCGTTCGCGAGAGAACGTCATGATTCTTCGCGCGAATCGGGCTGTCGCATGTTTCTTTCCTTACTCTTTTTCCCTTCTTTCCTTTTCCCCTGTGTTTCTCCCGTTCTTCTTCTACTTTTTCGGCCTCTCCCGTGCTTCCTTCTCCCGTTCGCGAGATAAAACAGCTCAAGTCGGCTTTCGCGATAAGACGGAAAAAGCAACGGCGTGTATCTGTATACACGAGATTATTTTATCGTGGCGCATTGCTATACACGTGGGATTTAGCTGTTTTCCCCTCTTTTTCCTTCGAGGACAGATAGATGCGCTTTGGTTAAAATTTTTCCTTTCGAATTCTATCGATGCGTCATAATATGCGACATTATCATTTCTTAATTTTGTTTCATACATTTAATAGGTAATTAATTAAGAATAATCGAATTAATTTGCACGAATAAAAATATTATGTAGAAGATAGTATCTTTATAATTTATATTTATTACGTAATCAGAGTCGAGATTGATTTTGATAAGCTATTATCACATCATAATTTTATTAGCCGTGTGTCTTTTTAATGAAAGTGCACGAATGTCGCATACAATAATTACAGCCAATAGGAGTTTATGAATATTACGTTCGTATAATAGGGATCAATCTGGAAGCGAAATTAGGTCAGCTATAAAGCGCATTATTAATTTATATAAACGTAATTAATGACAGAATGAATATGTATTGTAAGCGAGTATTATTAAGCAGATGTAGCTTCGACGATAATCTAAAAGATACACATGATTATTTTTTTGTTCGCCTTATTCGCGATTCTTGATTAACAAGCAATTAATAAAATCGATAAGCAGATACAGAAAGTTAGTTGGCACCTGTAATTTGCGATGAATAGCTACAATGATATGGATATTATAAATCTACGCGCAGAAACGTTATACTGCATATCAGCTATTATAATAATATTGCACAAAGATATATATTTTTTATATGTCAGTTAATGCAATTCGAGATTTATTCAATTGAATTATATTCTATACTATTATTTTATATATATATATATATATATATATATATATATATATAAATTAGAGCAATCTGGCAATCTTTTCGTTGAATTGATTTTTATATGATATTTCATTTACATATTACCGCTCTGTAATATCGATTCTCTCTATCGAAATGAAAATGGACGCACGATTCGCTGTCACGGAATATGACGTCAAGTAAAATTAATCTCCCTCGTTAATAGCAGGCAGAGAAGGCATTTGTGCGCTATGATAAAAATCTCTCGGACTCAGTGCGGTCGGATGAGAGCTCTGCGAAAAGTGTCTTTCGTTCGGGAAATGAGGTAATAATACCGTGATAGTACGGCCGGTATATTATGTTCCATTAGCGAAATCTCATCGTGCCTCGCATTGATTATCATTAATGACGGGGAAATCGATAGCGCGTACTCGTCAGGTTTCACGGAAACAGTCGATAAGCTATCCGAGGCATGGCATAATTCGTAATAAGAGAGAGGTAAGGAGAGAGAGGGGGAGAGAGAGAGAGAGAGAAAGAGAGAGAGAGAGAGAGAGAGAGAGAGAGAGAGAGAGAGAGAGAGAGAGAGACAGAACACAATCGCAAATCGCTCGACCATTCATGAGAGTTCATTCTTTTTCACGGGCGGCGCACATGTATGTAAGCGCGCATGTAAATTCCCCGGTTTCCTCACGAAGACCTCCTTCGCAGAAACGAGAAAACGTGGTTGTACAGAAATTGCTTTGCCGTGTTTCGCCCGCGTATACGATCTGCCCCTCCCTTCACTACCATATCCTCCGTGCTTTTTCCTCTCCATTATCTTACTTCGGTGACTTACACTATTCTCTGGGCCGCGTATCTCGATGGGATTCATGGCGGAAATGTAATAAGATCGTGCTTGCGCCCAACGATATTTCCTCCAAAGACGAACTCGTACGTTAGATCACTCGCAATCCATTCCGTGCAACGTACACCGCACTTCTCGATAACATCGACGCGATCATGAATATATTTGCAGCTTGCGGGGGAGTGCATCGCGTTCTCTGTGTTTGTCTAATTACGTTGCTTGTTTCCTTCGTGCTTAGACTTTCAACGTTGATACAATCTGTCGATATAACTTTTAGTATCACGGAATAAATTTTGCTTTGCACAGTTGAATGTGTGTGTGTGTGTGTGTGTGTGTGTGTGTGTGCGATCCGTGGAAGTCTCGTGTTTCTTGTATTTCTTCTCTGTATAATATTATTTCGATATTTACGACCATATCATGCGAATAAATTTGATAATGATTTGACAATGATTTAAATGCCTTGATTATTGTCAGTGATTCATTTTTAAATTTCCATCATGAAAGCAGGCGACGCCTGCTGCATTCAGGAAGCATTCATTCGCACAAACGTTTTGAATAGTGGCGATAATCTCGTGGTTTGATAACTCTTTTGATTCTTTTCGAGTGGATACTGCTAAGCGCAGCCCCTTTTTGAGATACCCCCCACAGTCCGACCCGCATTTGCCTTTCTCTCGGTCGAGCTTTCCGCTCTTTGCTGCTTTCAAGGAATATTAATTACGACTGCCTCACAAAAGACACCGACCGGAAGTTTTCACCGGCTATCAAATGCAGAACAGGTTAATTAAATTCTCGCCGCTTGTGCGCGGACCGCAAAAGGGCCCCCACAACGCATGGCACAATACTGGGGTCAGAATGCCATGGGGCACTGTTAATTAGGCACACGATGAATAGCATTGCGATATACATCCGGAAACACTTCTAGTCAACGTCACGGCGTCTGTCGTCCATCTGGCATCGAATAATTCTAGAGAACCTGTGTAATTTTAATGCTCGTATATATATATATATATATATATATATATATATATATATATTATGCGTAGTAAAAAAAATTACATTATTTTTTTATTTTCTTTCATACAAAAATTATGTATTTTTTTTT